>Ga0310695_10002402_pt1 | contig 39731 bp, 36 predicted proteins | sample RumenRJG_04DNA_FD_203882 | JGI IMG/M metagenome (GOLD analysis project Ga0310695, IMG submission 203882) | Bovine rumen microbial communities from Lethbridge, Alberta, Canada - RJG_04 (v2) (version 2) | ecosystem: Host-associated > Mammals > Digestive system > Stomach > Rumen | place: Canada...
AGCTCCGTTTAAGAACAAGAATTTTATCATTGTTCTCATCATGCTCCTCATGCTTTTCGTCATGTTCCCCATGACCGGGAAAGATTCCAGCAAGGATATTACCCGCACCGAATTTTTAGCATTGATGGGCGACTCGACCAAGGTCATTACAGAACTCACGCTCCAGAAGACTCCCGATGGCGTGATTATCGAGGGCGCTTACGAGATGTCCCCGGAAGAAGTCGCCGAGGCCAAGAAGAACCAAAGTGCGCTCGCCAGATTCACTCGCAACAATAGCGACACGAAGAACAAGCATTTCAAGAGCCACATGCTCGAAATTTCGAACGAGCAGATTTCGACTTGGGAAGCTTTCAAGGGCGTGAAGGTCAAGGTCATTCACGAATCGACCACCTGGATCGATACGCTCGTCGCATTCTTGCCCGCCATTTTGCTGATTGCGTTCTTCTACATCATGATGAGCCGTCAGATGGGCGGTGGCGGTAAGAGTCCGTTCTCGTTCGGCAAGAGCCAGGTGCGCCAGCTGAACTCGCAAAAGAAGACGACGTTCAATGACGTTGCCGGTTGCGACGAGGCCAAGCAGGACTTGCAAGAACTCGTTGAATTTTTGAAGGACCCGAAGAAGTACGACAAGCTCGGTGGCCGCATCCCGAAGGGTGCGCTCCTCGTTGGCCCTCCGGGCACGGGTAAGACGCTCCTCGCCCGCGCTGTTGCTGGCGAAGCAGGTGTGCCGTTCTTTAGCATGTCCGGTTCTGACTTCGTGGAGATGTTCGTTGGCGTGGGTGCATCCCGTGTACGTGACTTGTTCGAAACCGGCAAGAAAAACGCCCCGTGCATTTTGTTCATCGACGAAATCGATGCCGTAGGTCGCCAGCGTGGTGCTGGTCTCGGTGGTGGTCACGACGAACGCGAACAGACATTGAACCAGTTGCTCGTGGAAATGGACGGCTTTACCGCTAACGAAGGCGTGATCTTGATTGCAGCCACGAACCGTCCGGATGTGCTCGACAAGGCACTCCTCCGCCCGGGCCGCTTTGACCGCCAGATTGTGGTGGGACTCCCCGACCTCAAGGGCCGTGAAGAAATTTTGAAGGTTCACTTGAAGAAGCGCAAGGTACCTCTTGGCGATGATGTCGATGTGAAGGCCGTCGCTAAGGGAACTCCGGGACTTGCCGGTGCAGACCTCGAAAACCTGGTGAACGAAGCAGCGCTCCTCGCCGCAAGGTTCAACAACAAGAAAGTGACGATGCTTGATTTTGAAGAAGCCCGCGACAAGCTCAGCATGGGTGCTGAACGCCGTACGCTCCTCATGACCGACGAAGAAAAGCGCCACACCGCTTACCACGAAGCAGGCCATGCCCTCATGACGCTTCTCTGCAAGCACTCTGACCCACTCCATAAGATTACGATCATCCCTCGCGGACGCGCTCTCGGTGTGACCATGAGTTTGCCCGAACGCGACCAGGTGAGCTACAGCCGCGAATACGCCGAAGAACGCATCATGATCATGATGTCCGGCCGTCTCGCCGAACTCATCTTCTTCAACCACCAGAGCACGGGTGCAAGTAACGACATCCAGCGCGCTACAGAACTTGCCCGTAAGATGGTGACGGAATGGGGCTTTGACGAAGAAATCGGACCAGTCTGCTACAGCCGCGCCGATGGCGAAGTGTTCCTCGGACGCGAAATCAGTAAGCCGAAGGAAATGTCTGAAATGATGGCGGAAAAGATCGACAACGCCATCAACAACTTGATCAAGCGCATGGACAACAAGGCAAGGCAGCTCCTTGAAGAAAACAAGAACAAGCTGACCGACCTCGCCGAAGCGCTATTTGAATTTGAAGTGCTCGACCGCGAAGAAATCGACAAGGTCATGGCAGGCGAAAAGCTCACCGGTACAAAGAAGAGCCGCCAGTACAAGGCCATGGAAGAACTCGCAAAGAAGCGCGAAGAAGAAAACACTCCGCCGCCTGACCCGGGTGATCAACCGCCGGTAGCACCGATTACCGACGTGCAGCCCGCCCCTGCATCAGGCAACGAAACCGCTACAAATTCTGTGAAGGAAAACGAATAAGGTCGCTTAATGCTCCGCTCTCTATTAGAATCTAATCGTGCAATCTCTTGGAAAATTGGAAACGACATCATTCCAGCTTCGAGGATGCCGCTTGTCATGGGTATCGTGAATGTTACCCCGGACAGTTTCTTTGATGGAGGCAAGCATAACACGCCCGAAGCCGCTTACGAGCACGCCATTTCGTTGGTGGAACAAGGTGCAGTGATTCTCGATATCGGCGGTGAAAGCAGCCGCCCGGGAAGCGCACCCGTGAGCGTTCAGGAAGAACTCGACCGCGTATGCCCCGTCGTAGAAGCGCTCGCACAGACCGCAACCATTTCGGAAGACCTCGACAATCCGGGATTCCGCAAGTTCTACATCTCGGTCGATACGGTCAAGGCTAAAGTCGCCGAAGAATGCATGAAGCTCGGTGCGCACATCATCAACGACATCAGCGCCTGCATGATGGACCCGAAGATGATTGAAACCGCAGCAAGCACAAAGGCAAGCGTGGTGCTGAACCACATGCGCGGAAACTTCGGAACGATGCAGCAGGACTTCAAGCCGTACACGAACGTAGTCCAGGAAGTTCAGGAAGAACTCTTGGCCCAGGTGAAGAAGCTCCTCGATGCCGGTGTCGAAAAAGAACGCATTTGCATTGACCCGGGTATCGGTTTTGGAAAGACGGTTCAAGACAACATAGACTTGATGAAGTCCGTAGATGTGATGCTCAAGGACGGCTACCCCGTTTTGATTGGCACGTCGAGAAAGTCCTACATCGGAAAGATGCCTGGGCTTGAAACAAGCGACAGGCTCATCCCGACCGTGACCGCAGACATTATTGCAGCCCTTGGCGGTGCAAGCGTCATCCGCGTTCACGATGTTCGCGAAGCAAAAGAATCACTTTTATATTTGGAGGCATTGAAGTCCCATGACGCTGTTTAAGTTATTCGGCATCATCGATGTTCGCATGGCTGACATCCTGGATGTTCTCCTCATATCAGTCATTCTGTATTATATCTTTTTGCTGTTCCGCGGGACGCGTGCGGCCCAGATGATTTTCGGCGGCTTTTTGCTCATTCTCGCATGGCTCATTGCGCAGTGGTGGGAACTCCATACGCTCGTGTGGATGCTCAGTAACCTTGCAACGCTCGGTATTATCGCCATCGTGATTTTATTCCAGCCCGAAATCCGAAGCGCACTCACGCGAATCGGCCAGAGCGTAAGTAAAGTGGACTTGAGAAACATCCTCTTCCACGCGAGCGGTCTCGATGACATCGCCCAGAAAATTTGCTCTGCCGTTCAGGATTTGGCAAAGACTAAAACCGGCGCGCTTATTGTGCTTGAAAAGCGCGTGGGCCTCAAGAACTACGCCGATACAGGTGAATATCTCGATGCACGAATCAGCTCCAGACTTTTGCGCGCTTTGTTCTTCCCGAACTCCGCATTGCACGACGGCGCCGTGATTCTCAACTGCAAGTCGATTGTCGCCGCAGGCTGCATTTTGCCGATGCCGACCGGTAATGCCGAAGGCGACGCAGGCTATGGCATGCGCCACCGCGCCGCTAAAGCTCTCGCTGCCGAAAGCGATGCCCTCATCATCATCGTCTCCGAAGAAACAGGTAAAATTTCTACCGCTTACAGAAACAACCTGAGACGCGGCCTCACCCCGAAAGAACTTAAAGCCGAAATTTTCCGCCACTGGCACGACCTCTTCAACGAAGTGATTGAAGAAGAACAAACCGAAGGCGAGAACGAAGCTGTCGAAAACAAGGTGTAATTTATGGCAAACAACGAAAAGAATTCTACGCAGAACGCACAAAATACACAGGGCAATGCACCGAAGAAAAAAGGGAAACGCAATCTCGTCATCCTGATTTTGATGTTCCTTTTGCTCATCTGCCTTTTTATAGTACAGTGCCAGCTCAACAAGGTCAAGCAGCAAGCGCTTGAAGAGCAGAAGCTCTCGGAACTAGCGCTCCGCCAGCAGCAGATTCTTGATAGCCTCCGCGCAGAACAGGCCAAGGCCGACAGCTTGAAGGCTCTCGAAGATGCTCGAATCGCAGACAGCTTGCGCATCGCAGACTCCATCCGCACGGCAGATTCGCTTGCAGCACTCCCCAAAGTCCCGGCAATCAACAAGGACAGTATCCGAGCCATACGCAAGTTCCGCAGGGATAGCCTCGCCCGCGTTAACGACTCACTCGCCCGTATCGAAAAAGACCGCCAGGATTCCCTGAACAAGGCTCGCTATGCCGATAGCCTACGTAACTCGGACAAGGTCCCACCCACCGCCGAAATCACGCCGCCTGCAGGCCGCTACTACGACCCGATCAAGCTCAAGGTCAAGTGCGACGAAATCAAGTGCAAGACATTTGTTTCCATCGGCGATACGCTCAACCCGCAAGACGCAAGTAAGCCCATCGATTACAACAAGACCGGTTCCGTATTCTTCTACGCAACCGACTCCGTCGGTAACCGCACCGCCTGGGAAGAAGCCAAGTACGACATGGCAAGCGACAACATTTGCGGCAAGAACGCCTACCCCGTTCCGGTCGGTTCAAAGACCGTCTGCGTAGATGCTTACGAATATCCGAACCAGCCGGACGCTACGCCGAAGGACATGGTAAGCCAGGAAGAAGCCGCCCGCATTTGCGCAAACGAAGGCAAGCACCTCTGTACCATCGACGAATGGCAAGCCGCCTGCCGTGGCAAGGACGGATTCAAGTTCTCCTACGGTAACAGTTACAAGCAAAGCAAGTGCAACACCAATACTAAAGCAGCCAAGAGAAGCGGCCGCAAGACGCAGTGCCGCAGCTGGTACGGCATGTACGACATGAACGGAAACCTCTGGGAATGGACAGCCTCTACAAGCAAGCAGCACCCAGACAAGTTCCTGGTCGCAGGTGGCGCATGGAACACGAACAACGAAAGTAGCTGTTCCGTAAGCAAATTCAGCTTCTACCCGCAAAACCAGTACCCGAGTGTCGGTTTCAGGTGTTGTAAATAGCTTACCGTTAAAACAACATTACATAGATTAGTTAACTCAACTGGAAAAAATTATCTAATTTAAAAGCATGAAAACAAAACTTTTACTCTCCGCTCTTTTACTTTCTTCGTTTACGTTCTTCGGCTGCAACAATGAAAAGCCCAACTTTACGGGTTACTGGAAAGGCGAAGCCGACATGATTTTCGAAGTTCTCACCGAAAATAACGTTGATTACACCATCAGAAACGTAAACGGCGACCTCACGGCCAAATACGAAGACAACGCTCTCCGTGGCAAGAACTCGCTCAACATGGACATCTTGATGCGCGTGAAAGGCGACTCCGCCTACTATGAATTCGGCGAAGACGAATCTGGCAAGATCGTGACGGGTTACATGAGAATCTCGAAGGACGAATACGACAAGATTTTCAAGGCCCAGTCCGAAGCTAAGAACAGCTATAACTAAGCTAAATGCTTCGCGAGAAGCCCGCAATTTTAATGCAAGAAGCCCCGGTTTTAAAGCCGGGGTTTCTCGTTTTTATCGTCATTAAAAATAACCGGATGGGGCTACGCCCCAACTCTTTGGCTCGGTTATGCCCATGCAAGCATGGTCGCAACATTGACGCTTTGCGTCTTGCCAAACGGCTCAGCCATGCCCGTGCAAGCACGGTCGCGGCATAGATGCTTCGCATCATGCTATCGGCTCGGATATAAGATAGCAAGCTATCTTGCATCTCTCGCCTTAAGGCATTTTCGCCTTGGGGCATACTCGCCTTCTGAGTTGTCTTCCGCCTTCGGCGTCAGGATGACGAAGAAATAAGGCGGGGATGACAATGTAATACGAGTGTGCCGCAAAATGAATAGATCCTTCGACGCTCTTCGCTTGCTCAGGATGACACTTCGTGTCACTTCTTCAATGCAGAAAGGAATTCCTTGAGGCGGGAGTCCTTCGGGTTGTCGAAGACTTCTTCGGGGGTTCCGTCTTCCTTGACGTAACCATCAGCAAAGAAGAGCACACGGTTAGCGACTTCGCGAGCAAAGCTCATTTCGTGCGTCACGACGATCATCGTCATACCAGACTTCGCAAGGTCCTTCATAATCTTGAGCACCTCGCCCACCATTTCCGGGTCCAGAGCACTCGTCGGTTCATCAAAGAGGATGGCTTCGGGCTGCATTGCCATCGCGCGCGCAATGGCGATACGCTGTTGCTGACCGCCCGAAAGCTGTGCCGGGTAATGATCCGCACGGTCCAGGAGACCCACGCGCTTCAAAAGTTCACGCGCACGAGTTTCGGCTTCAGCCTTCGAAAGGCGGCCGAGTTTCACCGGCGCAAACATGATGTTCTTGAGAGCCGTCATGTTCTTGAACAGGTTGAACTGCTGGAAAACCATGCCAACGCGTTCGCGAATCGAAGGCTTCGAAACATCCTTCGCCAAGATGCTCTTGCCATCCAAAAGGATATCGCCGCTCGTCGGAAGCTCAAGCAAGTTCAGCTGGCGCAAGAAAGTCGACTTACCACAACCAGACGGACCAATAATTGCAATCACGTCACCGCGATGGATATCAAGTGAAATTCCCTTAAGAATCTGCTTGTCACCGTAAGATTTGCAAAGGTTCTTGACCTGGATTAAAGTTTCTGCATTAGCGTTCATTTTTCTTCAACCTCTTTTCAAGTTTTGCAACACAAGCCGAAAGCCCGGCGACAATGATAAAGTAAATAGCAGCCACAGCAAGGAGCGGGAGCATGGCTTCGTAAGTCATACTGCGGATGATATCGCCACCGCGAGTGAGGTCAGTAAGGCCGATGTAACCGCAAATGGACGTTTCCTTGATGAGCGAGATAAATTCGTTCGTGAGAGCCGGGAGCGAGTTCTTGAACGCCTGCGGGTAAACGATGTAATAAAGCACCGTGCGGAACTTGAGGCCAAGGCTACGGCCCGCTTCGATTTGTCCTGGATCAACGCCCTTGATGCCACTGCGGATGATTTCGGAAACGTACGCGCCCGAGTTGATGCCGAATGCGACAATGGCGACGAGAATCTTGTTGATGTTCACCGATGAGAAGACGATGTAGTAAATGATGAGGAGCTGAATCATCATCGGCGTACCGCGAATCACGGCGAGGTAAGCCTTCGCAAACCAATTCAGGACCTTGAAACGACCGTTAAATTCATTGCTCGTGCGAATCTGCGCAATCACAAAGCCAATCATGATGCCAAGGATAGCCGCAAAGAACGAAATCACGAGCGTGTTGCGGAGACCTTCGACAATGAACTTCCAGCGGGAATCCTTCACGAAATTCTTGTAGACATGATCGCCAAAACTTTCTTCGCTTTGAACGGCCTCGTCACCGCGGACAATCACGACGACTTTCGAGAGCGTGTACGGAGTCGTGAAGTTGATGGACTTCTTGCGTTCTTCGGTAACGGTGAATCCCGAGAAACCGACATCAGCCTTGCCCGATGCAACCGCATTGATAATCGCGTCAAATTCAATGTCCTGGATTTCGACCGTGCGATTGAGATAGTCAGCAATGTAGTTCACGATTTCGATATCGAGACCGACAATTTTCGTGTTCTCGTAATATTCGTATGGCGGGAATTGAGCGTTGGTCGAAACCACAAGCTTCGGGCCTTCGGTCACTTTCTTCTGATAGTGATAATTGCCCGAACGATAAATGTACGTATTGAAGAGAGAATCGTAAACGCCATCCTTCTTCATCGCTTCAAGCGCCTGGTTCACAGAATCCAAAAGCGCTTCGTTGCCCTTCGCGACAACGCCTGCGTACATTTCTTCGACGAAGACTTCTTCGAGAATGCGGAGCGACGGATTCTGGAGCACGAAAGCCTTAGCGGGCTGGTCGTCACTCATGACCGCGTCAATCTTCCCCTGCAACAACGCTTGCACGGCATCGGCAAGCTTCGTGTAGCGTTCGACATCGATTTTCGCCGTGTCGCCACCAAAGTCCGACGCATAAATATCGGCGGTGTTGCCAATCTGTACGCCCACTTTTTTGTGGCCGAGATCGCTGATGCTGTGGACTTTGTTGGGGATGACGGTCTGTTTCTCGCTTTGGCACGATGTAAGCGCAAGCGAGAACAGAGCAATAAGAAGAGGGAGATATAACTTTCGTATCATTTTCTAACCTTAATTAAAAGTTAGTTAAAAGCCGAAAGTTTGGGAACCCTTGTGAGTTTTATTTAATATATCAGCTTCATTTCGTCAATGACGAGTATCGCACCCTTTGTACCCTTGTAATGGTTGCCATCGGCACTCGATGCAAAGACCACGCGGATATGTGTCACGGGTTCGTCTCCCGTTCCCTGCACGAGGCCGTTGTTGATGGCGGACTTGTTCGAGGATTCAAGTTTCGTGTTGAACGTTGAAGAATTCTCGATCGGTGAGCCCGCAAGCGGTTCGCCATACTGGAGCTTGAGACGGAGCGTACGCATGCCATTTTCGTCCGGTGCCGAGACGCTCACGACATCCGGATTCTCGCGGCCGGAATTATCGGCCTTTGTGGAACGGAACCAAGCAGAGGCGACCAGCTTATTCACGTCGCTGGACTTGCGGTTGACATTCTTGTCGCCGGTGCGATTTTCAAGAAGGATGTAAATGTCGCAGCTGTCGCCTTTACCTTCGTAGCTGAACTTGACTTCCATGAATTCAGGGCGAGCGTTAAAAGGCTTGCCAAAGTCCAGGAGTTCGTTGCCATCGGGCCATGTCGAAGAACTCGCCATCGAGAGAGTACCGACGCCTTTGGGATTAAAGACCGCCGTGTAAAGGCTTCCGCTTGCCGTTTTTGTAAGAGCAGAACTCGTCTGGATTTTTGCACCAATCATGGAACCAGACGTGATTTTTTCCGTCGTCGTCAAAATGGTATTGGCATTGCCCCAGATGGAATCTGGCGTGACATCATCACCTTTCCAGGAGTTGAAATTTGAACCCGGCAGCTGGTAGCCTGCCTTGACGGTGTACGTTTCAGATTCATCGTCAGCATTCGTGACGGTCACTTGAACGCCCGCGCCAAAGTCATAAGACTCACCCACTTCGACATTGGCGGTCGCACCTTCTGAAAGTTCCATTTCAGAAAGTTCAAGCGTTGTGAGATCAGTGCGGAAATCCAGATCGTCCACGTGGAATGTTTTACGGTCCGCATCAAATTCAGCAGACTTTCCTGCGATGGAAAGCGAGAGAATGCGCGGAGCTGGGCTTTCACTTATAGAATCGCTGGAACCGAGCAATTCATTCGCAACGCTAGACGACGATTCAACAGGTTTGCCATCCTTTGAACTGCTAGACCCCAAAGAACTGCTGCTAGACTTGCCGGAACTGTTGCCAGCCGAGCTACTAGAAGCCGCCGACTTTGCCGAGCTGCTGGATGTTGCAGATTTTGCCGAGCTGCTAGATGTTGCTTTTTTTGCAGAACTGCTCGACTTTTTTTTCGCAGAACTACTAGATGTAGCGTTTTTCACGGAACTGCTAGATTTTTCACTTTCAGGAACGTTCAAAATCAACTTCCAAATAGATTTCTTTCCACTTTCGGAAACAACAACAACATAAACAACATGACTAGATGGTACTCGGATTTTATCGCCAGGTTTTAAAGCTCTCTTTGAATAAGAAACCTTCTCAGCCAAAGAATCCAATTCCAACGAATCTTCAGGAAATTCTTTTATTTTACCATCAACCAAATAGAGTGATGCAAAATGACTCATATCGATATTTTCGACCGTTACAGAATCCCAAGTTTCAAGCGATTCAGGCGGCGCAACAAAATCAAATTCCATGCTATGTTCTGCAGAATACACCATGGAAGATCCATCCTGTTCAGCAAATGAAATTTCTTCCAAATTGCGGTAATCCGAGGCACCCAAAGTATCGTAATCCGCAGAGCAGCCATTCAATATCGCAAACAATCCAACGAAAACGATCGACTGCGCAGCACTATTTAAAAACTTCACCAGCATTACACACTCCTAGAAGAAATACACCAACGAAAAGTCAAGTGCCAACAAGTTTATCTTAAAATTCACAATATTGTACGAAACCTTACTGCGAGTTTCATCATTTTCTTCAATCGTCATCCACGAAGAGTTCAGTCCCAAAAGACCTACGGATGTTTCAAACGCCAAACGATCCAAGACCATTATGGAAAGTCCCGGGTTAATACCGAACTTAAATGTCCAGCCGTGATTTTTAGTTTTCGAGACATCTTCACCATCATCCGACTGAGAAATTCCATAGGAATATTCCACAGTAAGAGATGTTTCGTTGAAAAAATAAATTGTCTTGGAATCAAGGACTTTCAAATAATTCTTGAGAAACGGCTGAACAAAAAATCCATTGCTTAAATACTTACGGTGCTGTTTAATATCCGCAAGATCTTCGAGAATCGAAAAATCAACATCGGCGTAGGTACGGCTATACCCTACACGGGCGCCAACAGCCATTGCATCACGGACAAAATACCCGCCAAACGCTTCTGCGGTGAAAGTGTAGCCTTCAGCCTTGTAGATATCGCCAAAAATGATATTTAAGGCATCGTCATCAGAGCTACCCTGAAGCAAAAAGAGCGTGGCACCGGTTTGAAAATTCCCGCGATGAATCGCTTCATCTTCTTCAACAGGGAAAAGACTTCCAAGAAGCCCTCCTTTTTTAGCAGGCTTCGGAGAATCGGCATACGAAGCCGAAAAAGCAAACGCAACAAGCGTCAGAAAAAATATGAAAAATTTTGACCTTGATTTCATAAGGTCAAATTTAAAAAATCATAGGAACCAATTATATAGAATTTATATTACAAAAAAATTCCCATACAACAAAATAACATGGAAATTTCTTACAATTTTATTAGGTATTTACTTTCTGAAGAAATTGATATTCAGCCAGCCTTTTTTGCCATCTTCCGAGAGTGCGATACCGCAGGCGACAGTTTTGTAATTGCCCTTCATGTTGAGATAATGGCCTATGTAGGAATAATCCTCTTTTTTGTCGGGATCGCGCTCGCCGCTAGTCACAAGGGCTTTTTCATCTTCCCACATCATCTTGAGGTATGCATCGGTTGCTTCAGTTGCCGTCTTACGCCATGAAGTGTTGAAATTCGGACCCGAGTTTTGAGCGCCTTCGCCGCAGTTGCCAAAGTGCCCGTGAGCCTTGTTTTCAGCGAGGTCATCAGCGGCTTCCTTGTCCGTACAAACCTGCTTTTCTTCGGGTGCAAGCGTCAGCGGGTCAAGATTTTCAGTTGCCCGGTATTCGTTGATTTTAGCAAGGCAATCTTCACGCCAGGTTTCGCTAAAAAAGGAATTTGCTGTTGATGACGAAGACAAGCTTTTAGCAGAAGACGAACTTTCATCATTAATCACATCTACAGCATTAATGGACGACTCATGACGTTCATCGGAACAACCCGACACAGCACAATGCATCGCAAGAGCAAAAGATGCGCAAATGGCGTAATTCGCCATACGACCAAACAAATTAAAATTCATAGTAGACCTTAAAAATAACTTTTTTCAAGAAGGAGATGCCCGTTCAAGTCGGGCATGACAACCTTATTTCAATTGATTCCACAAGAAGCACCCTACAATCCGACCCTACAATTTACTATCTTTGGCGCCATGCTTAATGTTTCTAATGTCAGTCTTCAGTATGGTAGCCGCGTCCTCTTCAAGGACGTGAACCTTTCCTTCAAGAGAGGCAACTGCTACGGTGTCATCGGCGCAAACGGTGCCGGCAAATCCACATTCCTCAAGATTCTTTCGGGCGAACTCGAACCGAACACGGGTGAAGTCACGAAGGACCCGGGCGAACGTATCGCCATCCTTAAGCAAGACCACTTTGCTTACGAAAACAACACTGTCCTCGAAACCGTGATGATGGGTTTCCCGGAACTCTACGAACTTGGCAAGAAGCGCGACGAACTTTACGCTCTCCCTGAAATGACCGAAGAACAGGGCATGCAGGCAATGGAAATCGAAACGCGCTTTGGTGAAATCGGCGGTTACGAAGCCGACTCCAACGCAGCCGTGCTCCTCAAGGGTCTTGGCATTCCCGAAGAATTCCACTACAACTTGATGTCCGAACTCGATGGCGGCCAAAAGATCCGCGTGCTCCTCGCCCAGGCTTTGTTCGGCAACCCGGACATTTTGCTCTTGGACGAACCGACGAACCACCTTGACTTGGAAACAGTCGGCTGGCTCGAAGACTACCTCGAACGCTTCGAAAACATCGTGATCGTGGTGAGCCATGACCGTCACTTCTTGAACGCCGTCTGCACGCACACTTGCGATATCGACTACGGCAAGATCAACATTTACGGCGGTAACTACGAATTCTGGTACGCAGCAAGCCAGCTCGCCCAGAAGCAGCGCAAGGACCAGAACCGCCGCGCTGAAGAAAAGATCGAAGAATTGAAGGCATTCATCCGCCGCTTCGCATCGAATGCCGCTAAGGCCAAGCAGGCCACCAGCCGTAAGAAGCTTTTGGACAAGATGACCGTCGAAGAAATGCCGGCATCGAGCCGTAAGTTCCCGTGGGTGAACTTCAAGATGGACCGCGAACCGGGCAAGATCGTGCTCGAAGTCAAGAACGCCACCATCGATGGCGGCGACGGCATCATCTGCAAGGGCCTCAACTTCTCGCTCGGCAATCAGGACAAGGTTGCGCTCGTCGGTGAATTCGACACGCTCAAGACCGCGTTCTTCCAGCTCATTGCCGAAGAAACCAAGGCTCCGGAAGGTGTGCTCAAGTGGGGCAACACCATCAGCTACAACTACTTCCCGAAGAACAACGACGCCTATTTCAAGACGGACTTCTCCCTCGTGGATTGGCTGCGCCAGTACAGCAAGGAACAGGACGAAACGTTCATCCGCGGATTCCTCGGCCGTATGCTCTTTACCGGTGAAGAAGCCCTCAAGAGCGCAAACGTGCTCTCCGGTGGTGAAAAGGTACGCTGCATGCTTTCGAAGATGATGCTCTCGAACGCAAACTGCTTGTTGCTCGACGAACCGACCGCTCACCTCGATTTGGAAGCCATTACCGCTTTGAACAACGGCCTCAAATCATTCCAGGGTCCGGTCATCTTCTGCTCGCAGGACCATGAATTTGTTCAAACGATCGCAAACCGCGTCTTGGAACTCACGCCGAATGGCATTGTTGACCGCAGCATTACCTTCGACGAATGGCTTGAAAGCAAGAAGACCAAGAAGAAGTAAAAATCATGTTCCACCCGATCCGGCACTTCATCACAATTACCAAGCACAGAAACGAAGTCGTTCGGCTTTGCTTTAAGGCCGGTATCGGGTTGCAGGGACTGTTCCACGATTTATCGAAGTACAGTCCCACCGAATTTATTCCTGGTGCAAAATATTACACGGGCAAGGAATCGCCGAACAATGGCGAACGCCGCGATACGGGCATGAGCCTTGCTTGGATGCACCACAAGGGGCGCAACAAGCACCACTTTGAATTCTGGTACGATTACGACATGAAGACAAAAAAAATCGTGCCGATGGACATGCCGGACCGCTACATCAAGGAAATGTTCTGCGACCGCGTGGCCGCCTCCAAGACTTACAACAAGAAAAGCTACACGCAAGAAGCTCCGCTCCAGTATTTGACGAAAAGCACCGCGCACGAGAAGATGACGGAGACGACTTACAAGAAATTGTTGTTCTTGCTCAAGAAGCTTGCGACGGATGGCGAAAAAGAAACGCTTAGGTTTATGCGGCATTGCAAAGAACTGCCGACGGAATAACTATATTTAGTCATATCGCGGATGTCCGCGACATTAACCCCGCCCTGCGGGATACCAGAACGGAAAGGCAAATTATGGAACTTGGAAGAATTAACCGCGCACGCGTGGAGTCTATCACCCCGCAAGGCTATTACCTCGAACTTGAAACTGGCGGCAGCGTACTCCTCCCCGGCAACCGCAACAAATTCACGCTTGTCGAAGGCGAAATCATTGACGTGTTCGTTTACACGGACTCCGAAGACCGCCCGATTGCAACGCTTGACAAGCCGCTCGCTCAGGTAGGCGAATTTGCAGTACTCACCGTCAAGGAAGTCAACCGCGTTGGCGCATTCTTGGATTGGGGACTCAACAAGGACTTGTTCCTCCCCTTCAAGCAGCAGCTTGGCGAATTGCAGAAAGGCGACCGCTGCGTTGTCTTTGTGCTCGAAGACGAGAAGAGCGGACGCATCATCGCCACAGAAAAGATCAAGAGCTTTATCGATCCAGATACAAACGACTTGCATATCGGCCAGCGCGTAGAACTCGCCGCTTACGAAGTCACGCCCGACTACGTCGATTGCCTCGTGGATTACCGCTACACGGGCCGCCTCATGATGACGCCCGGCATGGAACGCATCTACATCGGCGATACGATGCCCGGATTTATCCAGCGTTTTACAAGCGACGGAAAGATTACGCTCAACTTGACTCCGATCGGCTACAAGGGCATGATGAAGAGCGAAAGCCCCAATGCCATCATGCAAAAGCTCGAAGAAGCAGGCGGATTCCTCCCCTACGGCGACCACACCGACCCGGAAACTATCCGTCGCGAATTCGGCATGTCCAAGAAGACCTTCAAGAAGATTATCGGGACGCTCTTCCGTGAAGAAAAAATCGTCATCGAAGAAGACGGGATTCGCGCAGTTTAATCGGCGCGTCCATACATGCAAAAAAGCCGCGATTTGCGGCTTTCTTCATTTTCAAGATTCGCGGGATTTAAAGTGTACATTATAAGAAGCGCGGCTCATCGGTCGCGCATCTCGTTTTTTAGAAATTCACTTCGTCGGCGTTGAGCACTTTGAGTTCAATGCGGCGGTTGGCACGGCGGCCCGCTTCACTTGAATTGCTCGCTTTAGGACGGCTCGGGCCATAACCCACAGCAGTCACGCGCTCCGCATCGATTCCCTGTTCGATCATGTAGCTGCGGACACTATTCGCGCGGTCTTCGGAAAGCTGCTGGTTGAGTTCTGCGGAGCCATCGCTACTCGTATGGCCTTCCACCTCAATCTTGGCCTTCGGATTACGTTTCAGCCCAGCAATTGCAGCATCAAGCGTTTTCAAAGAACTAGGAACAAGCTCTGCGCTTCCAGCCTTGAACGTCACACCTGTAAGTTCCGAACGAGTATCGTCAAAAACAACGGAGATTCCCCCAGTACTTGCCGTACGGGAAACATACGGAGTCTCGCCACATTCAAACGGACCGGTCAGGCTTTCACACAAAATCGTGTAAGAATCTTCACGTGGAATGAGGAAGCTCGCTTCGCCATACACGTCCGTCGTCACCACCACCTTCTTGCCTTTATTTTGACCTACAAACGTAAGTTTTTTATTTGCATGCGGAACATCTTCGTTGTTCGTATAAGTCACATTCAACACAGCGTGTGTCTTATTCGGAGCCAATTTACCTGCAGACGCAAAAGAGAAAGCGACCATAGTGGAAAGTGCGATGAGGGACATCATTTTCATTTTTTTGTACTCCTAAAAAATGATCAAAAATTGTGTGCCAAAAATAAAAATTGACAGACTTAGTTTCAAATTATCTTTAAATATTTTTTGAAATTTCTAAATTTTTATTGTAAAAAACTTATACGGAGAAACAATGAACTTCAAAAAAATTACAAGCGCTGTTTTGGTTGCAGGAATGTGCTCTGCAGCTTTTGCCGCCGATGGTGAATTCAATCTCAAAGGTAACGTCCAGACTCAGGCCACCAAGACAATTGCTGACCGCGACAACAATTTGAGTTCCTTCTGGATTCGCGCCAACATTGGCGGACTTTATAAAAGCGAAAACTTCGATGCACAGGTGATGCTTCGCATTTTTGCCCCGCAGTTTGGCAATATCAACGTCACAGACGCAACATGGGATAATGACAAACTCAAGACGACCAAGTCCGCACAGGACAAGATTCTCGCAGACCTCTACTGGGCAAACTACAAATGGATTTACAACAGCCACACCTTCAACCTCAAGGTCGGTCACTGGAAAACGGACTGGTCGCAGTCCACACACTTCGGTACCTACATCGACAAGGATTTGACGGCACGAGGACTTTGGATGCGCGACTACGCTCACAATGCCCTTGAATTCGGCTGGAAAACGGGTTACTCCAACTTCAACGCCATGATCGCCACAAGAGACAACAAATTCAATACAGGCTACATCCGCATTGAAGAAGATCTCAAGTTCGACTTCCCGCTCGAAGCAAAATTCGCCTACCGCAGCAACGCCATCGATCCACTGCAAAATACAGCAGCCATCACACACCGCATGGCATCTTACCTGAGCTACAAGATTGCTGATCTCCGTCTTTACAGCGAATACGCCTATATTTTCACGCAGGACAATGCGGTCGAAAAAGCGGCCAACAATTACGTCGCTCCTGAATGCAAGTATATGAAACCAGGTGATTCTTACATGCCGTTCTACATCGGCGCAGAATACGCCCCAGAAGAAGGATTCATGAGCAACCTTATGAGCAGCCTCTATGTGGAATGGGAACACATCGGCGACAGAAAGAAGCTTAATGACGGCAAAAAGATTGACGACTGGGCATGGACTGTAGCATGGGCTAAGAAGATTGCAAAGACAAAGCTCCAGTTCAGCGTCTATAGCGGCAATGAAATCAGCGACGTCGGCTTTGCCTTCCGCCTCACGAGCACAATCAAGTAATCGTAAACGCCAAAACGCGCGGGCATATTAACTAAACTGCGCGAAGCTCGCTTAAAGCATTTGAAAAGCCAGGGTAACAAGCCCTGGCTTTCATTTTACCTATAACGAAAAATAAAAACGACCAACTTTTCGGTTAGACTTTTTTATACCCCTGGGGCGGAAAGTAAAAACGACCAGCCTTTCGGTTGGTCGTTTTTATACCCCCAAGCGGACTCGAACCGCTGTTGCGGGAATGAGAATCCCGAGTCCTGGGCCACTAGACGATGGGGGCAAGTGCGGCACATTATAGCAAATTAAGCGTATTCCGTCAACTAGTTTTAGTTACTAGTTAGTAGTTACTAGTTAGTAGAAAAATCTAGTAACAACTAACTCAAAACTTAGAACTGTGCCGTAGGCACGAGCACTAGTCTCTGTAGAAGAGGTCGAGATTGCTCTTGACCGGCGTAGAAGCTTCAAGAGTCGTCACGTAGTCGTTGAAAGCGGTCATCACGCCAAAGCGGTAGGAGTTTTCGACATCCTGCTTGATGGCGCCTTCAACTTCTTCAACAGACGGAGTCTTCTTGGATACGACCTTGACCATCACGGCGCCGTTTTCGGCGACAACCGGAGCAGTCCATTCGCCAGCCTTAGCCTTGCCCACAACTCGTGCGATCTGAGCATTGCCGTAGCCAAAGCCCGGAACAAAGCCGTCAACAGAAGCATTCTTGGTTTCAAGTTCGATCTTTTCAATCTTGGCAGCCGTATCAGCCGGATTCCAAGCCTTGACCTGGGCGGCGACAGAGTTCAAGTAAACTTCGGCAGCCTTGCCAGCCTTCTGCTTGAGGAGCGTTTCCTTGATGTCATTGTAGTAGAGAGCGAGGCTACGTTCGCCAGCCTTATAAGCACCAACCTTCTTGGCAATGACAACCCACTTGTTGTTTCTGAGCACACCAGAAATTTCGCTTTCTTCCTTCGGGAGGTTTTCGTTCGGCCAAGCGAAAGAAGCAAGACCCTTGAGGTAGCCAAATGCAGCAATGTTGCCATCACGAGAAACCCATTCAGAAGTCTTGACTTCAAGACCACGAGCCTGAGCTTCAGTGAGCAAGTCAGAGCCAGCATCGACATCCTTCTTGATGTTGGTGAGGATCTTTTCGAGGCTATCGATTGTATTGGAAGAAGCCGTAACAGTGAGGAGGATGTGGCCGACCTTGACCTTTTCAACTTCACCCTTGGCATTCTTTACATTACCGTAAGACTTGATGATGTGGTAACCGAACTGAGAACGGACCGGTTCAGAAATCTTGCCGGAATCAAGAGCAAAAGCAGCGTCTTCGAACGGCTTTACGTAAGTGCCACGGCCAACGAAATCTTCGCTCAAGATACCGCCCTTTTCAGCACTGCCCGGATCTTCAGAAGAAACGCGAGCCATGTCTTCGAATGTCGTAGCGGAAGAGGAGTCCGTGAGCTGGTAGTAAAGCGTCATAGCGTATTCGCGAATGCTTGCGTCATCAGCGGCAGTAGCTTCAACCGGGAGGGAAACATACTGGAACTGGGCAGCGTCATTCTTAACAAAGAAGCTATCAATATGAGCATTGAAGTAGCCAGCGACCATCACGCTATCCACGGAATTGGAATCCACAACAAATGCAGAACTCGGTGCAACCGCCACCTGCAGTTCGTAATCCGTCATGCGACGTTCAACGCTCCACTTGGCTTCAAGAGAAGTCGGATGGACAGAAGCGCCGACCAGCGTCTGAAGTTGACGAGCCGGAATAGTGTTATTCTTCATTTCGTCTTCAAGCATGAGCATGGAGTTCCAGCGGTATGCAACCGGAGTTTCAATCCAAGCGTCATAATCAGCCTTGTTGAAAGTCGTGTCCGTGAGGAACTTCGGCAAAGAGCTGAGGTAAGCCTGAGAACGCTGGATCAAGTCTTCCTGAGATGTAGCCTGCTGCTGGATAGCATAGAGGCGAGCCTGAGCTTCCTGTACCAAGCGTGCACGAACGGCGTCGGAATTACGCTTGAATTCGTTCTTGAGTTCGGCGACCGAGGCACTCAGTTCGGCCTTTTCGTACTGTTCGGCAAAAAGAGCCTGGCGAACGAAGCTAGAGAACACCTGAGCGCGGAGCTGAGAGTACTGTTCGTCGTCCAAGTGCTGGTTCTGGTACTGATTCTGCACGATCATCTTCACGCGAGAATCAAAATCCGTGTAAGAAATCTTGGTGTCGTTGACAATGCCGATAGGATAGCTACGTCCCTGATCCGGAACACGGTCCATGGCGAGAAGACCGATGGCGATACCGGCGGCAAAGATCACAATTACCCACTTGGCTTTTTCATTAATCCAGGTTAACATAGAGACAACTCCATTAAAATTTTGTCGCCCGAAAAATAGCAAAAAAAAATGTTTGCATTTTATTTTATCGAAATTGCAAGCCAAATATAATGCCGAAAAGCCCTATTTTTTTGCATCTATAACTATGAATTTCAATAGAATGGATGTTCAAGCAATCTTTCTTCAAAAAAAAGACTATTACTAAACGCTTTAACGTAACTTTTTTCGAATAAAAATAACAAATTGTTATCGTTAGAATAAAAGCGTCGGCCAAGGATGGGGAGGGTGCAGGGAGGGGCCCGTGCGGCCTTCGCAACTCCGAGCTGGGGCCCCGCCCGCATAAACTTCTTTCTTGAATTTCAATAAAAATACTTTGCAAGTGAAGCCTATTTTTTCTATTTATTGGACATAAAAAAATACATCAATTCCTTTGGAGTATCTCATGTACGATATTTTGGTTCTGGGTGCCGGCATTTCTGGATTGAGCGCAGCTCTCCACGCGGCAGAAAAAGGTTTCCACGTAGTTATCCTAACCAAAGGAGCAAAACCGGACGGTTCATCAAACTACGCCCAGGGCGGTATCGCTACCGTTACCGAAAAGACAGACAAGTTTGAATTCCACATAGCAGACACGCTCGAAGCAGGCGCTGGCCTCTGCAAAAAGGAACCCGTCAACATCCTCACCAAGAGCGGTCCTTCGACCATCAAGCAGCTCGTCAAGTGGGGCGTCCAGTTCACACCGTCGCCCGAAGACAAGTCGCAGTTCGACCTTCACCTCGAAGGCGGACACAGCCACCACCGCATTTTGCACGCCGCTGACCTCACCGGTAAAGAGATCATGCGCGCCCTCCTCTGCAAGCTTCACGAACAGAAGAACATCAACTACCTTGAAAACTGCTATATCAAGGACTTGATTTGCGAAGGCGAAGGCAAGAACAAGCGCTGCGTCGGTGCAAAGATTATCCACCAGAAGTCTGGAGAAGTCGAAAGCATCTATGCCAAGGCAACAATTCTTTCGACAGGTGGTGCAGGCCGCATTTGGCAGTACACCGTCTGCCCGCCCGACAGCTGTGGCGACGGCATGGCAATTGCAGCCCGCGCAGGAGCCGCCCTCCAGGACATCGAGTTCATGCAGTTCCACCCCACTAGCTTGTACGCACCGAAGTTCAAGAAGCCGTTCCTCATCTCCGAAGCAGTGCGCGGTTTCGGCGGCATCCTAAAGAACGACAAGGGCGAAGAATTCATGAACCAGGTGCATCCGCTGCACTCCCTCGCCCCGCGTGACATTGTCGCTCGCGCGATCCACAGCGAAATGCAGCGTCTCGGCAAGGACCACATGTTTATCGACCTCTCTGGCCGTACGCCAAAGGACATCAAGAGCCACTTCCCGCACATTTATTCTAAATGCATGGATGCAGGCATCGACATCACGAAGGAATGGATCCCGGTCGTTCCGGCAGCCCACTACATGTGCGGCGGCGTTCTCGTCGATACCTGGTCCCGCACCGAAATCAAGGGACTCTATGCTTGCGGCGAAGTAGCAGCAACCGGCGTCCACGGCGCAAACCGCCTCGCCTCGAACTCGCTCCTGGAAAGCGTCGTGTTTGCCATCCGCGCTGTCGATGATATCGAAAAGAGCGGCATCACTAAGGACAAATTCACCGCCCCCAAGTCCAAGAAAGAGACCGTCAGCTTCGCAAAGGCCGCCTACTGGAAGAAGCGCAAGAAGATGCTCCAGGACATGATGTGGACACACTGCGGCATTGTCCGTACCGTTGCCGGCCTCAATCAGGGACTCAAGGTCATCGAAGAACTCCAGAAAGATGTCGATACCGCCATCAAGAACAAAGAAACAGAAAACTTGCACTTCCTTGAATTCCTGAACGCACTCCAGGTTTCCAAGATGATCCTCATCGCCGCCCTCCGTCGCAAGGAATCTCGCGGGCTTCACTACATCCTCGACTACCCGAATCAGGATCCGAAGACGAAGCACCAGAGCATTTACCTGAGCGACAAGAAATAAATCTTTTTCTATATAGGGCAGCATGGAAGAGGTCAAGGCAACACAGTCCAGAAAGAAAGTCAAAGATCAGCTTCCGTCTAAAATAGGCGGATACAAGCCAATACAAGCTCTCAATAGCGGAGCCATGGGCAGTCTATGGCTTTGCAGGGACCCGTCCCTCGACAGGCTCGTCGTAGCGAAAAGGCTCAACACCAACCTGAACCAGCAGGACATCTACATCAAGAGATTCCTGCAAGAAGGGAGCATCCTCGCCCACCTGAATCATCCGAACATCATCCAGCCGTATGCCCTCTGGAAAGACAGCGACGGCAATTATACGATGTCGATGGAGTATGTACAAGGTTCAAGCCTCAAAGACTTGCTACTCAGGAACAAGCGACCGCCCATCTGGGTTGTTGAGACCATTTTGTACGAACTCCTGAGCGCACTCAGCCATGCCCATAGAAACGGAGTCACCCACCGCGACTTGAAGCCCGCAAACATGATGATCGACAAAGACGGTCGTGTTCGCCTCCTGGACTTTGGCATCGCCCACACGGATACGCCACTCGAAATCGGCAAGGAACTTACGCAGACAGGCTGCATCATCGGTACCGCCGCCTACATGAGTCCCGAACAGATCATGGGCGAAAAGGTCAACTACGCAAGCGACCTCTTTAGCGTAGGCATCATCGCCTGTGAAATGCTCATCGGTGAGAACCTTTTCCGAGGCAAGGACTTCGAAGAAACGCGCGAAAACATCCTCAAGATGAAGTTCAAGCCAGAAGTCTTCCCGAACGATGTTCCCAAGCCGCTCCGCAAATTCGTCTTGAAGCTGCTCAATAAACGTGCAAGCAAGCGCCCGTCCTCGGCCTGCGACGCCGCCAACGAGCTTGCCGACCTCATGAAGGAATACCCGCGCGACATGACTCCCTACATCGCCGATTGGGCAGATACGGTAAATGAAGACCAACCGATCGATTCAGTGATATCTCCGAAGCCGCAAAAAACTACATTTAAGTATGGAATAGGATTTTTACTAGGAGTGGTAGTTGCAGCCATCGCATTTATCGGTGTGCAGGTAGCTATCTAGAGGATTTGTCCAATGAATTGGATAGATATAGCATGCGCGGCTTGCTTACTCGTGTTCAGTGTCATCGGCTTATGGCGTGGACTATTAAGCAGCGTGTTTAAGCTTTGCGGTTGGGTGGCAGCAATTTTAGGTGCCTACTTTGCCCAAGATCTTTTTGGCGATTTTTTCGTGCGCAACTTTGCCTTTGGAGATTTCGCGGCGCGCCTCATCTGCACAAGCATCGGTTTTCTAATTCCATTCCTTTTATTTTCGTTTATCGGCCATGTTGTCGGCGATTCCATCAAGAACACAATCGTCGGAAAGACGAACCGCATTCTCGGAATGGTATTCGGCATCATCAAGGCAACTGTGGTCTGCTTTGTATTGCTTACCATTTTACACTTGCTTCCCGTCGAAGGAAAACTGAAATCACTGAGAAACGAAGCCGTAGCCTACGGCCTTTACAAGTCTTCTCTTGAAGCCATGGGATACTCATCTGATGAAGTTAATCTCCGCAAGATGGCTAAAGAAAAAGCAAGCGAACTTACAAAGACCATTACAGACAAAGCAAAAGGTTCAACTGAACAAGCCGCCGATAGCGCAAAGGCTGCCGTCAAAAATGCAGCGGACAGTCTCTCAAATAAAGTTAGCGAAACAGCCGAGAAGGCCAAAGACGCCGCTATCGCCGCTAAGGATGCCGCAGTCAAGACGTTTGAAAACGGCAAGTCCAGTTCATCGACAAATTCTTCAAGTACTGCTAAGAAGTAAATACAAGATTTGACTAGATCCTTCGACTTCGTGCTACGCACTTCGCTCAGGATGACAAAAAAGGAGATGCCCGATCACGTCGGGCATGACAAAGCGGCATCAGAATGCCGCCTCTTTATTTAGAAGCGAGGCGGGCAGCGCATTCGCGGGCGTTACGGAGAATCTCTTCTTCCCCATCGACATGGCGACCGCGCATCACGAACTTGCCATTGCACATCACGGAATCAATTGCACTAGAATTTGCTGAATAAACCCAGTTGCTATAGATGTTGTAGCACGGCACCATGCGTTCGTTGTTCAAGTCTATGAGCAAGCAATCCGCAAGATAGCCTTCCGCAATGCGGCCAGCATTGATTCCAAAGAACTGCGCAACATTGCATGTAGCCATCTTGAGAGCATCTTCGGCAGGAAGCGTTTCTGCAGAGCCAAGATACTTCGCGAGGAGTGCAATCGTTTTCATTTCTTCTTGCATGTCGAGGTTGTTGTTCGAAGAATCTCCATCCGTGCCAAGACCAAGTTTCAAGCCATCCTTGATCATTTCGGCAACCTGCGGAATACCGCTATTCAACTTCATGTTGGAACACGGATTCAGAATTGCGGTTGCACCTGATTCCGCAAAAATCTTGCGGTCAGAGGCCGTGAAATGCGTACAGTGCGCCGCCGAGAAATTCGAATTCAAACCGCCCAAACGCTTCCAGAATTCCACAGGAGTACACTTGAACTTTTCCTCGCAATTTTTGACTTCAGTTGTCGTTTCGGACAAATGAGTATGAATCTTGTAGTTTTCGGCATGGGCAAGTTCAATCAATTCAGCCGTTTTCTCCTCGCCCACCGTGTAAATTGCATGCGGCATTACCACGAGCTGCACACGTTCCGATTCGCACTTGTGCTTTCTCATGAAGTCTATATTTCTCGCCCAGCCCTCAGGAGTCAACAAATTTTCGGCCATGGTAACGCCAATAGCCGCACGGATTCCCATATCTTCGACAGCTTGTGCAGTTTGTTCGCGATGCCAATACATGTCCGCAAAGAAAACCGTTCCCGACTTGATCATTTCGAGAATCGCTAGACGGCTACCGATTGCAATATCGTCATCCGTGAGTTTCGCTTCGGCGGGCCAGATGTATTCGTTGAGCCACTTGTGAAGTTCCATGTCGTCCGCAAAACCACGCAGCAAGCTCATCGACGCATGCGTATGGCCGTTATAGAACGCGGGCATAATTGCAAAATGCGAGCAATCGACGATTTCAGCGCCTTCGTAATCGACAGGTTCAAGTGGACGCGTGACCTTTTCAAAGAGATTAGCGACAATCAAGATGTCGCGCTTTGCGCCATCAAAGAAAACATTTTTTAGAACAATCTTTTTGTCCATTGCAATTTTCCCCTATTTTCGACAAGACCGCGCAATCCTAACACGACCGCACGATCCTGATGCGCTTAACGATTTTCCAAAAGTTGCTTTACCGAGCGAGCGAACTCCTGCAAACTCGGATCTCGCGCGCCCATCAGCAAAATCGTGTCTCCGGGTTCCGCGTACTCAAGCATTTTCTTCGCGCATTCGTTGCGGTCGGCAATGTAAATCGCTTCGCAGCCCTTGAGAATCAAGTCATCCGCAAGGTCGCCCGCGCTAATATCACGCGTGACCGTTCCGCCAGCGTAATAGATTTCACTGAAGAACATCACGTCGTTCTTGCGGTCAAAATCCATGTCCATCGGGCGGAGCGTCTTGGCGATAAATTCAACCAAATCCTTGCGCAAGAATCGCGTGGGGCCAAAGCCGTGCGGCTGGAACCAAGCAATCACGCGGCCTTCGGTAAAGTCCTGGGCGCTCTTGATGCTTGCGGCAATTTTTGCCGGATTGTGGGCAAAGTCATCGACAAGCGTGATACCGTTGAACGTTCCAAGAATCTGGTGACGGCGGAACACGCCCGGGAAAGACGAAAGCGCATCGGCACATGTGTGGAGCGAAACGCCTGCACGGAGCGCGGCAGCAGTCGCAGCCAAGGCATTTTCCATGTTGTGTTTGCCCGGCAACGGAATTTCGAACTTCACAAGTTCATTGCCATGGCGAACACGGAACTGGATATGCGTCCCGACCGACTTGAAATCAATTCCCTGAACGCTCACATAGCTTTCATAGCCAAAGTCAAATTCACGGCCAGCGCTGAACTTCTTTGCAAGCGGGTGCGCATCGTTCACAATCAAGATGTGACCTGCGCTCAAGACGTTCTGGCTGAACTTCAAGAAAATTTGTTCGAGTTCGGAGATTTCCTTGTGGTCTTTGTCGATATTCAAAATGACACCGATTTCCGGTTCATAGCGAACAAGCGTTCCATCGCTTTCATCGACTTCGGCAACGAGCCATTCGCCCTTGCCACTCACAGCATTACCAATCTTGCCCTGAGCCTGCAAGTTTACGAGACCGGCCCCCGTCATCACGGACGGCTGGAGTCCAGCGTATTCCAAGATGTGGTAAATCATCGCGGTCACGGTCGATTTTCCGCTCGTGCCTGAGACTGCAATCGTGCGGGCTTCTTTCGAAATTTTCGCGAGCATTTCGCTGCGGTGCATCACCGGAACGCCAAGTTCCTTAGCTCGCTTCAAATCAGGATTCGTATCTTCAATAGCGGTGCTCACCACAACTGCGGTAAGGCATTTGACAACGCCGGAACCATCCTGCGCAAAGCACTTGATTCCGCAATCTTCGAGTTGGCTCATGACAAGCGGCTTCTCGGCATTTCCGTTCAAGAACTCGCCGAACTGACGGTCGCTACCGCTCACGGCAACGCCCTTGCCCACCAAATACTGCGCGATGGCACTCATGCCCACGCCAGCAACACCGATAAAGAAGTAAGAATTAGTCATAATAAAGTAGGAAGTTAGAAGTAGGAAGTAGACAGTGGTCAGGATTTAAACCACTATTCCAGCAATTCAGGATCGATTGTGGGTTCGTATCCGGGTTCGACGAAATCTTCCGGGGCGATTCCCTTGCGACGAGCGGCCTTCATCTGCTTGATGAGCTTGCGTTCGGCAGCAACGGCACGGCGCTTGGCGGCAGTCGCCTTTTTCTCGGCGAGGCGCTGGGCACGAGTCTTGCGTTCCTTCACGGGAGCGGCTTCATCCGGCGAGATTTCGAGCGGTTCTGCGTATTCGTCAAAATCTTCATCATCTTCGTCAAAGCGAATCTGCGCGTCAAAATCGCGGAAGCCTTCGTCTTCATCATACACAGGCGCCGACGCCGGACATTCCTTCTTCAAGAGCTTGAGCACATTTGCAAACGGCTCTTCCATCGGAACCTTGAACGTAAGCTTCTTGTTTGTGCGCGGATGGATGAGTTCGATTTTCACAGCCTGCAAAAGCTGCGCCGGAGCAATTTCAAGAACCTTCTCGGCCACCGGCTTCATCAGAGGCGGCACACGATTCAAGCTTTCGTCGCGACCATCGTAGAGCGGATCGCCCACGACCGGATGGCCCGTGTAACGGCTATGTACGCGAATCTGGTGCGTACGTCCCGATTCCAGTTGCAATTCCAAAAGCGTTGCAATCGCAAAGAACTGCTTCGCAACGTAATGCGTACGGCTTTCCTTACCGCCCTTCACCACAGCCATCTTGAGACGGTTCTTCGGGTTACGGCCAATCGGAGCGTCAATCGTTCCTTCGAGGTCACGCGGGCAACCCCACACAAGCGCATTGTACGTGCGATGGAGCGTACGCGTTTCAAGCTGATGCGCCAAATGCCTGTGAGCGGCATCGTTTTTCGCGACCACCATAAGCCCCGGCGTATCCTTGTCCAAACGATGGACAATCCCCGGACGGAGCGGACCGTTCACTGTCGAAAGATTTTCCTTGAAGTGGTACAGGAGAGCTGCGGCAAGCGTTCCCTTGCTCACGCCATTACCCGGGTGCACCACCAAATTGCGCGGCTTGTTGATGACCACGATATCGTCATCTTCGTAAACGATGTTCAGCGGAATATCTTCGGGTTCAAGCGTCGAAGATTCCTTCTCGATCATCTTTTCAACGACAACCGCCATCCCCGTTTCTACGCGGAAGTTCTTGGAGACTTTGCCACCACCGACCTTGACTTCGCCCGCTTCAATCAGCTTCTGCACGTCTGTGCGGGAGACATTTTCCATAACGCCGACAAGAAACTTGTCGATACGTTCACCATTATGCTTTTCTTCTACGATGTAATTCATATTTAGTAGGAAGTAGGAAGTAAGAAGTAAGAAGTAGAACTGTCTACTTCCTACCGTCTACTTCCGACTGATTGTTAGATTCTTTTTCTTCTTTTATCTGCTTATGCAATTTGCGTAAAATCACGGGAGATAAAATCACAAGAGCAACACCAACGGTCACGAACGAGTCCGCCACGTTGAACGTCGGGAAACGGGTCATGATAAAGTCCGGGAAATCACAGTCGATAAAGTCCACGACCATCTGCATGCGCATGCGGTCAATAAAGTTTCCGACAGCACCGCCAAGAATCATCACGACGCCCAAGCGGCTCAAGTAATCGCGCTTGTCAATGGACTTGTAGAACCATGCGAGCGCAAAAGCGGCGACAATCGAAATCAACAAGAAAAATACCCAAGGCGGCAAAAACGGCATCAAGTCCTGCGGACGGCTACTGAAAGCTGCACCCTTGTTGTACACAAGCTGGAACCGCACAAGTTCGCCAATCACAGGAATTTTCTCGTACGTAAAATTCCCAGCTTCGTCCGTAAAACGCGATACCGCCCACAGCTTCGTCAACTGGTCTGCAACAATGCTAAAAACAATCACCGCCACATGGAACGGCCTCTTATTGTAAAACTTCGTATTATTCTCCATTATGATTTCCTTTAAAAAGCACTGGATTGTACATTCTCTTCGTTCATGTACCAACTACTAGGCTCGGTCATGATCAAGCGTACTTGACCGCGACTCTCGCCTTACGTAGTTGTCTTCGGCTTCGCGCTACGCGCTTCGCTCAGGATGACACGACTCTCGTCTCTAGTCTCTCGTCTTTCGTCTAAAAGTTCCTCTTAATCCTCGAGTAGGCTTCATCAATCCACTTGTCCGAATAGAAGTGCATCGACGTTTCCTTCACGATCCGCTTCACGGTATCGCGGGTAATTTTCACCTTCTTGTCCGAAGTGAACACCGAAACACCATTGCCAATCAAGCTCAAGTTTTCCGCAGCCATAAAGAGCGGCCAGAGGCAGAAGAGCCTCGTGCGCATCTTGATGTTCGGGATGAGTTTCGTGTAGGCAATCGCATCATCCAGATGATGCCAAGCCTTTTCGACAAGTTCCGCAAGCACGGCGCCGCATTTTTGAGCGTCAGCCCCTGCGGCAAACAGTTCGCTCGGGTGCGCAAAACCATGTCGCTTGCAAATTTCTTCGGGGATAAAGCACACGCGGCGTCCAGAATCCTCGACGCAGTCCTTTACGATGTTCACGACCTGCAAGGCAAGCCCAAAGCTCACGTCCAGCTTCGAAAGTTCAGCCTCGCGTTCTGCACTGATAAAACACGTGTCCGCCGAGAAAAGCTTCGTCAAGAGCTTCCCGACAATGCCTGCCACATAGTAGCAGTACTCGTCGAGTTCACCCACGTTCGCAAGCGTAAACCAGCCCGCCGAAAGCGCAGCCTCCTGGCGGAGCGCAAACTTCGCCATGCCACCGCACATTTCAATCACCACATCGCAAACCGGCTTTTGGTAATTCTTGGGGAGCGACTTCAAAAGCGGCACCACGACTTCGGACTTTACGCAAAGATCCTTGTTCGAGTCTTCGGAGCCATGCCAGGATTCCGGAAGCGCAGCCACAAACGTGCGAATCTTTTCGGTCTCGAGTTCGCCCGTTTTGAACACATCGGCAAAGAGCGCAAGAACGCGGTCCTTTTCGGTCGCTATCATGTCCGGGTCATCTTCGACCGTATCGGCAATGCGCAAATAAAGGTACGCAAGCAGAATACTGCGGTGCAACTTGCCTCGCAGAACCTGGATGTTCAGCGCAAACGTACGCGACACCAACTGCAAGATATCTTCGGCGTACTTCCACGCCGCCTTGCCTTCGAGCACCTTCTCGCCCACATCTAAAGAATCCAATTTATCAATCATACTTGCTCTACTTGGTCAATGGTCATCAGCTATGGGGTTTTGAGCTCGGCAGCTAACGCTGCCTCTGAGGTATGAGCAACAGCCCAAAGCGTAGCGTGCCGAAAGGGCGAAGCCCGATCGGTGTCGGGCATGACAAACAAAAACAAACTCATAACATTCCTGTTTACAATCCACTGTCTACTTCCTACCGCCTACTTCCTACTAAAAAAACTTTCGTCTTTCGTCTAATCAATACACCTCGAACATTTCCGGCGGGACCTTTTTCGATGCGGCCATCGACTTTACATACTTCCAAAAACGTCCATGGTCTTCGGCATTGCGGAGCTTATGCGCATAGCTGAGTCCCGCGCGGTCACGCACATTTTCTTCCGACATCGCAATACCCTTGCGCTGGATCCCATAATTCACCCAACGGTATTCCAGGTAAAAAGCCGACTGGAACAAGTCCGTGAGCTTGAGTTCCGTCCTGCGCTTCATCAAATGAGCAATCCAGGCAAAAACAAACACGGACACAAATCCATAATAGGCATTGGAACCGAGTCCAATCTTTTGGAACATCCACACTATAAACGCCGCCGTAGCGACCGACGTCACCCCTGTAAACAGATAATCGCAAAAGCGCAAAAAGCTCACTCGACCCGGATTTTTCACAAATCCGCTCAGCACGTAAGCCCATTTTTCGCCTCGATCAAGCTGATTTTTCAAAAAAACGACGTACGAGACATTCCTAAACCAAAAATGGAGACCGACCCAAAGCAAGACGGGCGTCCAGAAACAGTATTCCACAAGCGTATTCATTACCATCGTAGAAAAAATTAGAAAATTTGCAAATTTTAGAGGAATAAAGCCAATCGATAAAAGCGCGTACAAGGACGTTAATTTTCATTTACAAAGAAGTAAGAAAATTTTTAGGTTTATTTCAACACCCATCTATCAACATTTCAAAGAATTAGCTAAATTATTACGCCTAGTTGTTGATAGATTTTGAACTCAGATCGGATGAGGATTGAAGAATGCAAGTTGAATGGGAAAGATGCTTGAACTACCTCCATGGAATGCTGTCGGATACGGTATTCAAGACATATTTTGCACAGACCAAGCTTGTAAGCCAAACCCCAGGACACGCCGTCATCGCAGTGCCCCCCGGACTTGACGTCAAAGTCTATGCCGCTTACAAGGACCTGATCCGCCTCGCCTGGAAAGACGTTTCCCACGACGACGCTCCGGTGGAATTCGAATTCCAGCCGCAAGACGTTTACCAGCCGCAAACAAGCTCCTCCGACAACTCTTTCCGCGAATTTATCAAGCCGAGCGTTCCGCTCTCTGGCAGCTTCCGTTTTGAAAACTTCGTCCCGGGTGACAAGGCCCAGCTCGCCTTCAACGCCGCCCTCGCCGTCGCGAGAAACCCGGATGGAACGCAGTACAACCCGCTATTTATTTATGGGTCTTCAGGTCTTGGCAAGACGCACTTGCTCCAGTCCATCGGTAACTACATTCTCGAAGAAGATCCGACCAAGCGCGTCATTTACCTCACGTCCGAAGACTTCTCGCAGCAGTACATGAAGTGCCTGCAAGAAAAGCGCATCACCGAAATGTCCGACTTCTACCGCAACGAAGTGGACATTCTCCTCATCGATGACATCCAGAACTGGACGGGCAAGTACGAAACGCAAAACGAATTTTTCTTGATCTTTAATGCGCTGCACCAGGCAGGCAAGCAGATCGTTCTCACTTCAGACGCTCCCGCCGCCGAAGTCAAAAACCTCTCCGACCGCCTCGTGAGCCGCTTCTCCTGGGGCTTAACTGTTGACATCCAGCCGCCTGACGTCGAAACGCGCGAAGCAATTCTCCACAAGAAGGCCGAAGAACGCCATCTCGAAATCAGCGACGAAGTCATCCGTTACCTTGCTGAAAATATTGCAAGCAACGTTCGTTGCCTCGAAAGCGCCATTATCAAGCTCACGCTCCAGTCGAGCCTTATGAGCCACGACATCGATATGAACATTGCACAGAAGGTCGTCACCGAAATCGCACCGACGCTCCGCCGCCGCGTAAGCCTTGACGCCGTGCTCCATGCCGTATCGCAGCACTACGAAGTTCCAGAAACAAAGCTCATCGAACCGGGCCGCGGCACCAAGGAAATCTCGAAAGCCCGCCAGGTCGCCATGTTCCTCATGCGCGAACTCTCCCCCATCAGCTTGCAGAGCATCGGTTCCCGTTTTGGCGGCAAGGACCATTCCACCGTCGTCCACGCCATCAAGAGCGTCAAGAAAGAGATGGAAACCGACCCGAGCTTCGCCCGCTTGATCGAAAGCCTCAAGAACGCGATTCACGACTAATACGCCTTCGGCGCAGTTCTTAATTGTCATGCCCGTCTCCGAACGGGCATCTCCTTTATACAAAAAGCCTCGGGATAAACCCGAGGCATTCTTTATCGATTCAATTCCTTATCTGTTCAATTCCTCGCGAACAATGTCGGCAAACATCCCCGATGCATTTTCTCGAATTTTTTCCTCAAGAGCATCTATATCCTGCGCCTTGGTGTTAAAGCTCGAAACCAGCTTGTTGTTTGATGTCTTGTAAAGTTCCACAGAAATCGTAAGGTTCTTTCCAAAAGTTCCAACTCTTGCCTGAGAGACATAATCCGCACTGATATTTTTTCCAGTCTCAACTATACATGCACCCTCGCAATCTTCAAGCGATTTTTCAGGAGGGAGCATTTCTCTGATATTCTCCCTAGTCATAATAGTTGCGTTAATTTCCGAAGACAAAGCCTTAACAGCTTCTTCTCTCAATACATTTGTTATAAACTGGTTTTCCTGATATTTAAGGATACCGCCCGAAACCGATTCAAGGACAGCAACAAAAACAGGACGACTAGAAACGCTTTTCTTATTTTTCTGTGTATTAGTGGCAATATTATCGACATCCCATTTTTTTTCGGCAACGGAAACCGGTTCAGCACTATTTACACTGTTATTGGAGCAAAAGGCAGGTGAATAAGAGTAATAAGTATAATAACCACCAAGACCATCAACAAGAAGCGCAGGCCAGAAAATAGCATCCAAAATAATCATCCCGACTCTTGTTTCTTCCACATAGCATTGTGCAGCCTTTTTATCATTTATAATCAAGGCAGTATATTCTTTTTGCGAAAGATCAGGACGGCTCACTGAAAAAATCATAGCACAAGAATCAAAAACAAGACCACATATAACAACCGCAGTCAGCAAAAAAATCTTTCTCAAAAACACACGCATAGGATTCTCCCGTTTCAACTATAGAAACTTTCACCCCCAAAATAAAAATTTCTTCTGTCCATTATACAAAAAGCCTCTCCAACAAGCCACACAAAAGACTTGTTTTATACAGAAAAGCCTCGGGTTAACCCGAGGCAATTTTTTCTCTAAACTTAACTGGATTGAATAAAGTCCCAACTCGTTGCTTCATCATCTAGACACCGAAGAATCCAAAGCAGTCTCCGTGAGCCGTAGGCGACTCGTATCAACGAGTCGTCAAAGGTGGGAGCAAGGCGAAGACAGAGGTTCTATCTTACGATAGAGCCGTGCGGTCTTATTACAGGCAGTGTGCGCGGAGGTCTTCGTCGCTCAAGGTGCTGAGGTATGCAGGCGGAACATCGAGAACGGTCTTGCAACCGGTCTGGCCGTTAGCCTTCATGCGGAGAGCTGCGCGGGCGTAAGCCACGAGAACGCTCGTCGTGAATTCCGGGTTGGAATCGAGCTTGAGGCTGTATTCGATCACGTGCGTGTGTTCCTTGTTCATGCCGGTCTTGCCGGTACGGATCACGAAACCACCGTGAGCGAGACCGCTGTGGTTCTTGTTGAATTCTTCTTCGCTGATGAAGTTGACCGTGGTGTCGTATTCGTCGAAGTAGTTCGGCATCGTCTTGATGGCGTTTTCGATGTATGCCTTATCGGCACCTTCTTCTGCAACAACGTAAACAAGACGAGTGTGCTTCTGGCGAGTCGTGAGTTCCGGCATGGAACCGCTACGCACGGCTTCGAGAGCAGATTCCACCGGGCAGGTGTACTGCTTGGCATTCTTCACGCCCTTGATGCGGCGGACTGCGTCGCTGTGGCCCTGAGAAACACCCTTGCCCCAGAACGTGTAGTCCTTGCCTTCCGGAAGGATGGACTGAGCATACACGCGGTTCAAGCTGAACATGCCCGGGTCCCAACCGACAGAGATCATGGCGATCTTGTTTGCGCCCTTGGCAGCAGCGTCAACGGCAGCAAAGTGCTGCGGAATCTTGGCGTGCGTGTCGAAGGAGTCGATCACGTTGAACATGGAAGCGTACTTCGGGGTGAGCACCGGCAGGTCCGTAGCAGAGCCACCGCAAATGATGAGCACGTCAACCTTGTCCTTCCATGCTCCCATTTCAGAGACGTTCAACACCGGAACGCCAGCCGTCTGGATCTTCACCGTCGACGGATCGCGACGCGTGAAAACAGCGACGAGTTCCATATCCGGAGCCTGCTTCACAGCGCATTCCACACCGCGACCGAGGTTACCGTAACCGAGAATAGCAATCTTTGCCATAACAATGTCCTTGTTTAAAATTTTTGCGTGGAAAATATAGGAAAGTAGGATGTAGGAAGTAGGAAGTAGACAGTGAAATTCATGTAAAAATTGTAGGTATGAGAAGGGGGAATATGTGTGGGTCCCTAAATTCCTGTACTTCCAAAACCGCCGCGGTCGGCGCCATCAAGGGAGCCTTCTTCGAATGTGAGCGTCGGCTGGATTTCCATGATGCGGAACTGCGCGATGCGACTTCCCTTCTCGATGGTCACGTCGCGGGTGGCATACACGGGCATTTTCCACCAGTCGTTTGCACCGCAGTAGCTCGAATCGACCACGCCTACAGAATTTACCTGTAAAATTCCAAAGTTTTTAAACGTGGAACTGCGCGGAGCGATATGTGCCTCGTAGCCTTCAGGCAACTTCATTGCAACACCTAGATGAATCAGGCGGAATTCGCCCGCCTTGAGCGTCACCGTTTCTGCGGCAGCAAGGTCTATCCAGTCCGATTTGCCACCAATGTAAGCGAGTTTCGGAATCGATTCATTGAGATATTGTATTTTTATAGTCTTTGCGGTCATGCCGTAAATATACAAAGTTTTATCTTTAAGTAAAACGTATGAACAGGATCATTCTTTTTGCAATCATAACTATACTTGCCGTATCGAACACATCCGCGAAAGAACGGCCAAAAGGCAGCATCAAAGGTGCCGTATTTGAGAAAGTCCAAGTTTCCTTTAAAAAAAGCGATTCCAGCCTGCTGCATTTGGCTGTCGCCGTAAAAAAAGACAGTTTCTTCGTCATCGGCGCAAGGGGCGGTTTTATGCCGAACACCTACTACACCGTTCTAAAGGAACTCGTCGATCCATCATCTGATGATTTTCTCAAGAGAAAGCCAAATGTAGATTATGTCGCCATCCAAAAAGAATCGGAAGAAGACTCGGGCAAAACAATCTGGGGCCTTTACTCCGAATCCAACAAAGAATATATCACTGATTCCAGCGGGGCCTTCATCGCATTCCCCGGAGAAGGGCGCCGCGGAGCAAAGCCATCTGATTCCATCAAGGCCATCCGTGACAAAGACTACCCTAATGCAAGAATAAAGCCTCTTTCGGCCTTTAACGTCATCGCCAAGGACCTCGCCACAGTGCGCACACGATTCGAATTTCCAGACAAGGACTGGATTGTCCTGATACTGGAAGATGGCTTTAACAAGGACTATCTTTACGAGCTACGTTCCCTTATGCGGGTTATAAAAACAACCGGTTTCAAGCACATCCAAGTTGGGAGAAATCTCGGCAACCTAGACACAGCGAGAAGCGTCATAGGAACATACCGCCTTTACGATTTCAAGAAAAAGGAACTTCAGGATTTATACGACGAACTGTACCGCCCATTGAACCTGAAGATGCCCAAAATTCAGATTCCGAATTACTAATTCAAACAACTAACAACCCATTTGCTTTTTACACAACGCAACAGCCTGTTTCTTGATTTTGCGCTAGAGCGTTGGTATATTTGACTCCGTAATCAAACAAAGGAGATTCAATGAAGACCCAGGAGATTTTGAAGAGCATCCGCGAAAAGCACAACCTTACGCAAGACCAGATGGCAGAACGCATTCACGTGACACGCCAGGCCGTTAGCCGCTGGGAAACCGGAGAAACTCAGCCAAACACAGAAATGCTCAAAGTGCTTTCAAAGGAATTCAACGTTTCCATCAACACGCTGCTCGGCGCTCCGCGCCAGCTCTTTTGCCAGTGCTGCGGCATGCCGCTCGGTGACGATGCCATGATCAGCCGCGAAACGGACGGCTCTTTCAACGAAGATTACTGCAAGTGGTGCTATGACGGAGGCAAGTTTGCCTACACGAATAAAGACACGTTGCTCGACTTTTTGCTTTCGCACATGCCAAATCCCGACAACACGCCCGATGCAGAACGCCGCAAGTTCTTTGATTCGCACCTCTCGCAACTGAAGCACTGGAGATAAGTAGGCTCACATTGTCACCCCGGCCCCATCATCCTCGACCGTCATGGAGGGGATCCATTATTTCTCGTACTCGCATTTGTTCCGGGGCGCCATACATTATATTTTTCAAGCAAATCATTTCATTTCAAAAAGGTTTTGTTATATTAAGGGCATGGAATGGAACGAAGAACAGCTTAAAGAACCGCGTTTAATTGATATCCCTATCGCTCACGACCTGCGAGGCAACTTGAGCGTTGTCGAAGGCGGCGAACTCATCCCGTTTGATATCAAGCGCGTGTACTACCTGTACGACGTCCCGGGCGGAACGACCCGCGGTGGCCATGCCCATCGCAAGCTACGTCAGCTGATCATTGCGGCAAGCGGTAGCTTTGACGTGATTCTGGACGACGGCAAGACGCGTTCCAAATATTCCCTGAACCGTTCCTACCACGGACTTTACATCCCGACAATGCACTGGCGCGAAATCGAGAACTTCTCTTCGGGCGCCGTCTGCATGGTGCTCGCCTCCGAGCATTACGATGAATCCGATTACATCTACGAGTATGAGGATTTTGTGAAAGAAGTAAATAGGGATTAGAGTTTAGTCAATAGTTATTGGTCAATGGTCATTAGAGATTTTCGATTACACGTATGCAAAACTAAAAACTATTGACTAAGGACCAACAACTAGTAACTCATTTCTCGTATCTAGCGTTCACGCAAGGAAGTGCGCCGAACGACTCTTTAAAACGATAGAGATTCTCGTTTAAATACGCGCCGCCATCTTCAGTCGAAATTCCCCAAGAGAATTTTTCGCAGCCCGCTTGAGCGGCATCTCGCATGGCATTCACAAGCAGCGCCGTTGTAGCGTTCGTTTCGCGTTTGGAATCATCGGGAGCAAGGTACTGGAAATGGAAAACCTTTACCTGTTTGAAATAGAAAATCATCATTCCCGAAAGGTATTCGCCATCTTGACCATTTTGCCTGTTCAGCCAAACACCACGGAATAAAATTTCTTTTGGAAATCTCCGTTTAAGGTCGCGCAGTTCAGCTAAGGAATGGACGGGCGTCGTGTTGTGGCGAGCCTTAGAAAGCACCAGGAAATCGTAAAATGTTTCCATTTCGCTATCGGGAATTTCACCATAAGTCAAATTCAATTTTTCGGACTGTCTAAAATTGTGGCGACACTCACGCTTGCAGGCTTCAAGCGGATCAACATCTTGAGCAAGCGGCGTATAGCAGCTGAGTTCCGTATGGCGGCAGTAACCCGCATGTTCCAAAGCGTAATCCAGCATATCCGTCGGCATCGTTGCAAAAATCTGCGACGTCGGTTTTAGCTTTACGCTTTTGAAATTTTGGGCAATGTGATCATCAATCGTCTTGATGATTTCAAGAATCTTGTTGCCCGAATAAAAAACTTTGGAGATAACGGGGCCACCGAAAGTGGACCCCTGATGCGATACGAATTTGCCTTCGACATTACAGCCAGGAACGACAGCCACGATGATACCGCTCTTTTCAACAAAGAACGAAGCGTCCTTGAACCGACCTTCTGGATGGTAGTTCAAGAACTTGCGCGTCTGCAAAAACGTTCCGTTCATGGAATTTTCCATGACAAAGCGATCCCAGCGCTGTTCCAGTTCGTGACTGTAGGGCAATATTTCGTACATGTCCATCTCCAGCGGTATTGCTACTCGGATTTCTGCGAGCAGTCCGCCTTTTGAGTTTCATCCTGTTCAGCATTCTGCGATGCCTGTTTTGCAGCCTTTTCAGCAGCGTGTTCCAAGCGAGCGGGCTTGCCAGCCAAATTGCGCAAGAGTCCGAACAGCGCCGAGAGTTCGTTACGTGTCGGGTGCAAGCGCTGCAAGAGCGTGTTGAGGAAGCTATCGCGCCAAGCCTGATCGTGATACTGGCCCGTGAGATAGCGGTCGAGGAACTTCTTGAAGCCATCAATCTGCTGGATGGTCGCAGGACCCGTTTCGGCAACGCCTCGCGTTGTGCGCTTCGCGCGGCCCTCGCCGTTCGCGAGTGCCCCGGAACGGCAAAGTTCGTACAAGCTAATCGAGACCGCCTGTCCAAGATTCAAGCTCATGAGTCCCGGCACCGGAATTTCGCACTGGTACGTGCAAGCGTTCACTTCTTCAAGCGCAAGCCCGCAAGATTCACGACCAAACACAAGAGCAATCGTTCCATCTTCGGGGAGCATATCAGACAAGTTCTGCACCATCGTATGCTTGATGGAACTTGCAAAAATGCGACGGCTGTAAGCGACAGCGCAAGAGCAATCGCCAATGGCATCTTCGAACTTGTGGACAACCTTTGCGTTATCCAGAATGTCATGGCTATTGGCCGCCGTATGGTAAGATTTGTCCAAGACTTTGTCGCGTTTGGGATAGACTATATAAAGTTCCGGCAATGCATAGCAATGCATGGCACGTGCGACAAAACCCACATTGTGCGGGTGTTCCGGTTCTACTAAAACAACTCTAAATTTACGCATGATTAGGTAGTAGGTTATAGGTTTTAGGGGTTAGAACTACATCATTGCAATAAAGCATGGTTAAACAACAGTGTCATCCTGAGCGAAACGCGTTAAGCGTGGAGTCGAAGGATCTCTATTCCTGCATCAAGTTATTCCATTCAGGATTCATCTGATTTATAAGCATTACCTTTTTTTCTCGTTTCCATCCTTTTAATTGTTTTTCTCGCTTAATAGCATCCAAAACTTCTGTATATCGTTCAAAATAAACAAGTTTATTGATTTTATATTTAGATGTAAATGCCGCTCCAAATCCTTCAATATGTTCTAACGCACGACGTTCAATATTATTCGTTGCACCAATATATAAAGTAGTATTACTTTGATTTGTCATTATGTATGTGTAATAACTATTTGGCATAATGCAATTCGCTTTAGATCCTTCGACTACGTTACACTCCGCTCAGGATGACACACTAAAATTAAACTATCTATTGACCAATGACTATTGACCACTGACTACCCACTTAAATCCTTTTCCGCGGATTTCGTTTTCGATGGTCTCGCCAGGTTGAATTTCGGCACCTTTAAAAATCACGGAATGTGCGATTTTCACACCGTCAGGAATGACAACGCCGGGTTCCACAACCGCTTCATTCTTGTCGCGGCCACATTCCACCAAACGCGCTTCCACAGCAGCCATGAGACCTTCAGGCGATCCCATATCAATCCACGTGGCATGCAACTGCGACATATCGACAAACGGCGCACGGCCAGCCGCAATTTCCTGTTTCCAGAATTCACGGATATCAAATTCGCCATCGCGAATTCTCGCAAGCGCTTCATCGCTGTACCACGAGATTCCGGAGAATGTCGCTGCAGTTCCCGTATCGGCACCAAAACGCCCAGCAACGCCAGCAAGGCAACCATCCGCACCCACGCGGAACGTATTCACCTTCGGGAAATCAACCGCCAGGAGAGCAACTTCACTGCGATTTCGTGCATTCCGCACAAACGCACCCAAGTCAAAATTGCAGTACGCGTCGCCATTCATAATCAAGAGGCCTCCGCGATACCCCGCCGCATAAATACGGCGCAAGGGGCCTGCCGTTCCGAGGATTTCAGGCGTTTCGACCCAGACTTTTTCAAAGCCAAGGCGCTTGCCTTCGCTTACAATCTGGTCAGCCAGGTAATGCGCATTTGCATGCAAGCGAACATCGCCAAGCGATTTCGCCCGCTCCATCTGGATTTCAAGAATGCTCTTGTCATAAACGCGAACCAACGGCTTCGGGATTTCCGACGTCAAAGGTCTCAGCCTTGTGCCAAGCCCCGCCGCTAGAATCAACACATTCAATTTATCGTCAGCTCGCGTCATAACTCAGCCTTAATTAGACCATTGCAGCGCTGAAGGAGGCGTTGCAGATAAGCGTTTCGCCCTGCCAGATTTCGCCAGTGTACTTGTAGATGCCATGGCGAGCCATCACGAGCGTAGCCTTGAGCGTCAAGTCCTGCGGCGGAATCACCGGAGCGCGGAAGCGGCAGTTTTCGACACCCATGAATGCCGGGCGCTTGCCTTCGACATCGGCCTTCTTGGCAATCATCGTCAAGAGCGTTGCGGCCTGAGCCATGGATTCAATCTGGATCACGCCCGGGAGCACCGGATTGTTCGGGAAATGACCGTCAAAGAACTTTTCCTTGCCCGTCACGTGCCAAACAGCAACGATAGACGGCTGGTCACCTTCGGTGATTTCCTGAATTTC
>Ga0310695_10002405_pt1 | contig 39688 bp, 68 predicted proteins | sample RumenRJG_04DNA_FD_203882 | JGI IMG/M metagenome (GOLD analysis project Ga0310695, IMG submission 203882) | Bovine rumen microbial communities from Lethbridge, Alberta, Canada - RJG_04 (v2) (version 2) | ecosystem: Host-associated > Mammals > Digestive system > Stomach > Rumen | place: Canada...
CGGGCTATTCGAGGACTTTGAAATACTGAACGAATACGACAAAAACATCAAGGAGGACTAAAACATGATGATGGAAAAGAAAGAAATTAGAGGATATACATTCCTCAATCAGACTTCCCGTGACCGCTCCGGGACTACCGAAAAGACATACCTTTTCAAAGACGATGTAAAAGTATCAGAAGGCCGGGACAGATGGATCAATCGTCCTTGGTACATGTACCGTTATCAGAATTCAATGATGAACGCCGTACACAAGCTGATCGACGCCCGCACAGAAGCATTAAAGGAACGCTTTATGATCGAACACGGCTACAAGAAGCTTACTAGCAAACGATCAGAAGAATTCACGCCGGTCCTGGACGCTGACGAAATGATCCAGGAATACAGAGCACTTTACAAGGAATTATAGAAAGGAGGATGGCCGGGCTTTCCGGTCTTGAGGGCCCCTCTGCGGAGAGACTTTCAAGAGCGCAAAGACGCTAAAAGGAGACAGAACAATGTTAAAAGACGAGTACATCAGAGTAACACTTCACTTATCGGACAATGGCCACGCTTGGACCACCGGCTACAATGTTAGGTTTTATGAATCACATTCCGGTTATGGGTGCGATACCTACATGAGCATTGAAAACGATGACCCCGGTTCATACAGTCCATACGTAGACATCCGCTACGATCAAAGCTACGATCCGGCCATGAATGATACTCAACACATCCGCTACGTCATCAACTACATGCTCGGAAACATGTTCAAAGGCGGGAGAGTGGAAGTGAATTCGATCAAGGCATACATCAAAGCGGACCTGGAAGGAGACAACAATGAAGACGATCACAGTAACTCTTAAGGACTATCCATCCGAATACTGGCCGGTCGAAGCTACGTTCAAACTGAACAACGTTTCTTATCAGCTTCTATTTGAAGACAGAAAGGAAGCGGAAATGTACTTCGGTTGCCGGTTCATGGCAAAGATAGTTTACAGAGACCATAGGGCTTAGGCCCTTCCTAATGCTACCGACGGAGGTCGCAAGTCCTCGAGTAAAGCAGAGCGGGAAGGAGACGAACGTGTTATACTTAACAGATTTTGAAAGAGAATTACTGATCAACACATTAGAAACATCTATGAAAGATTGGGAAAACGAAGAGAAGGACCTTGCTATTTTACAAGGAATCACGGCAATGAAAAGCGTCGTGAGGAAGCTGAAGATGGAAAGGCCTTTGGTTAGTTTTTCCGACGATGAAGAGAAGATGAGAGACTTTGAGCACCTGACAAAAAACAAATTCTTAGCCTTTTATTCTTACCTGACAGAAGGCGAATACGACGCCGTCCGGGAGGCCTACACATTGCACTATCGTGGATATGAGATCGAATACATTCCGCACCGGCACGAATGGAGAGTAGAAGCAAACGGCCACACCATCGCTTATGAACCGGAAGAATGGTCGATCGACGAAATAAAGGCTGACATTGATTATCACTTAGACAGAAAGGAGGACAAATAATGAACGCTAAAGAATTATGCGACGCCTATGATGGAAGGGACATCGATTTGCACATAACGGAGGGTGACTTAACAGAAAGAAAGGTGATGTCAATCCAAATAAATAGACCGAGAGACTGTTTAAAGTACGCAAACGTCTATTCATTCCGGTTTGAAGACAATCGTTTGATCATGTACGCCGACGTGAGAACGTTGCTTTATAACTTACTATTGAACCCGGTTTATGAGGAGGAAGAAGAATGACAATCTTAGATTATGTGAGTTTTGTAGCGATGGCCACCGGCATTATCTGTACAATCATTCAGTTATGGCTTCACGACTTCGATCTGGAAGATTTGCTATACGAAGAAAGGAGGTGATAAAATATGGCCGAGGACAAAATTGTGGGCAGAGACAAAGAGAATCTGGATAAATGGCGCAAGCAAGTTCAGAAGCGTTTTGAATTCTATATTAACCGGGAGACAGACGCTGATGTTTTAGAATGGTTTGAGAAGATACCAAACAAACGCCAATACATACTTGAGCTATTGAGAAAGGACATGAATGGACACAAAGAGCCCACTGACGAAGAGAATTGAAATTCATTTTGACAAAATGACAGAGAGACAGGTTGTGGAATTCCTCGATCTGTTTCCGTCATACATGAGGTTCATCAAGGAGCTGATTTATATTGAGTTCAGGAAATACAAGAGGAACCCTACTCAGTACAAGAAGACTCATGGCTTAGTGTAAAAGAAAAGACCCCCCGGCGTTATTGTTGGAGGGCTTTTTTTATTTGTCTATCCATCCGGCTTTTCAGACCGCTTGGCGACATGTGATGTTGTCTTGCTACCTTGTCGCAGTGATTGCCTTGCACGTAGACCGCGATTACGGCTTCTCTGTCGTCTGTTTCCATTCGGAAGAGTATTTGGTCGATCTCATCTTTTTCTCTCAGCCTGTGGCTTAAATCGGCGTCTAGTTTGGAGATTAATTCCCTTACCTTCCATTCAACTTCTTTGTTAGGCATTGCATGCATCGGTTCCTTAGAAGGATCAACTCCCCTTACTCCGCCTAGCCGGTCATACAAGTCTTCGATCTTCTGCTCCAGGCTATGGATTTCGTCTTTGAGAAAAGCGTAATACCTAAGCCGATTCTTGAATGCTTTCACTTCCTTTGATTGCACGTACCACCTCCACATACCAATGGACCTTTGGTTTCACCCGCCTGGTAACCTTCCTGGATGGATATTCTTTTTTTTCGACCGCCGAACAGTCCAGTCCATCATTCAGCAACAGCTCCGGTAACAGTTTAGGATAGGGGTCAAAATCTACAGAGGTGTTCCCGTACCTTTTCAAAGCCCATACTGCGATCTCGTAGGGAGTTTGGGGTTCATATTCTTTTTCTTTGATGGGTTTTTCTTTGTGCCATTCACCCACGATGTCGATGTCGTACTTATGGAGGATCATTGCCCTTTTCCCGTTTCGTTTGGCATACATAGCACGGTGAATATCATCTTTGTTAAGGCCAAACCTGTTGATAACCTCTCTCAAGACTCCTCGGTAGATTTCTTTCCCTTCGTTATAGACTGCGTAAACTCTCATATTTTTAACGGCATTTGTACTCTAACGGTCGCCAAGCGCTAGATCTCAATAAAAGGTAACTCGTCAGTATCGATCTTCACTTCCTGTTTCCGGCCGAACATATCTCTGTCGTCCTCTCTAGTGAGCGGGGTCTGTTCCACCTTAGTTTCACCTTTAGGCATTAATACCAACTTCGGAACGATCAGCCCTTTCTTTTCGTATGATGAGAAGAAGCAGTCATATTCCACACCACCGCGGGACCGGAAGATTAGATTTCCCTCCACTTCGTTATAGTTCTGCGGTTCGCTTTTCTTTGCGAATGAGATGTCAACGTAGTTCTTTAATTCCTTGCCTTCTTTAGTCTTTGAGTGAGCAGTAGTAGACCACCCGTAATTACCCTTGAATATTTTCATCTTTGCCCTCCTTAAACGGTACGTAGTATTCAATCAGTGCGCCACAGTTATTGCAATGGCACATATGCACAATTCCTTCGCCTTCGATCATCATGTCTTCAAACGAGAAGTCCGAGTCCAACGATACGGCAAACTTCAAACAATGGAAGCACTGATATCCGGTCATTTTTTCAGCCATTCTCTTATCTCCTTCACGTAATCAACATTCAGCCACCATTCAGTAATCACTCTGAGCAACCATAAGCACCCCACTAGAATGAACAGGGACAACACGATGAAGATAAGAATCCAAATAAATCTAATCACTATCATCGTCGATCCTCGCATTCAATCTAGCCAGTTTGTATTCCTTCTGCTTTTCAATTTCGATGGGTTTAATGTCGAATATCATCTTGATTTGATCGAACATTATCTCGCAGTCTGACAGTTCTTCTACGATGGGACGGCGGGCTTTCAACATCTCTGTAGCGGATTCAGCGACTAATTGTTTCGCCAGCGCTTGATTCAATTCGCCTAACTCTTCCATCGCTTTTATCAGCTGATTGGAGTGACCATAGTGGTTTAAAGCCTTTTTAAGGATCCGGTCTTTGTCAATCATTGAACCACTCTCCTATAGCCTTAAGGGGTTCTCCCAGTAAACGGTCAAACGCACTCAGATTTGCTTTTGCTTCTTCGATCTTTTCATCCACTTCATCGCAGAGCTTCTTGCATTCTTCTCGATACTTTCTTAACGAGATACCACCAGTAGTAAGATTTGAGTCTAACTCTCTAACGTACTTCTTCACCCATTCGATGTATTCTTCCATTTGCATACCTCTCAATCTCATTCAGACCTTCTTCAAAGTAACCCCAGTCACCGATTAATTCTTTGCCATCATCTGTCCGCAGAACGCTTGCGGTAGATTCACAGGAGTCGATAAACTCTTTGATAGTTTCAATCGCATCTATCAGTTTCATTCTCTTTCTCCCTTGCCCAATGCCTGCACCATCCTTCAAAGCATTCGATATAGCCGATATAGTGGTCGTCAATCTCACATCGGCATTCGTCACGTTTGTCTCTTACTACTCTCTTGTTATGTCGGCAATTGCAACAGACCTTTCCGTTCTCAGCGCTCATTCTTTTATCTCCTTCAGACAGTCGTTCCATCCATTCGCATAGACGATGTTGGGACTAAAGTCTGCGTTCTTTTTCTTGGGCATCTCTTTAACCTTGTAGAATGCCTGTTGTGTAAAGCCGTATCTGTCGGTGTAAATGCAAGTAATGTCTTTAACGCCTTCGGGAACGTCAATTACTAACACTGTTTTCATTCTGTTTCTCCTTATAAAGCCGATGCTTTCTTCATTTCATCAATCGCTTTATGCAAGTATTCAACCGCCTTTTTATGGTGTGTGGTGTTCAATGAACCCATGTCCATTGCTCTGTAAGAGTCTTGCATTTCGATTTCGTCTTCTAGTAAGGCTACCCCTTGAATGACGTTCAATGTCGCATACTCCAATCTCTGATATGGTTTGAGGTAACGGAACGCATAAGCGTATGAATGAGTAAAGTTCTTATTAATGTTCATTCTGTTTCTCCTGTGATTTCATCAATGCAATCGTTCCATCCTTGCCAATAGGAATCCTCTTCGATGTCATCTCCATCAGTGCAATATATCTGTGGCAATGGCCTCAATTGAACATCCTCGCCCATAGTCCCAACAATGTAAGACATCCCGCCACCTTGAACGCTGACATAATTTACTTTTCTTCCGATGTCTTTTTCTTCGACATCAATCACTAACACTGCCTTCATACAATTCTCCTTTTGAGCAAAAGTCATTTGGTTCCAGTCCGTCCGTCATAAATTAAGAGCAAACAATATCGGTGTAGTCATTCATGTCTAACGGATCTTTTTCCATGTTGGCTACGTTATACTTGCAGTCCTTGCATCTAACCACGATCATTCTGTTCCTCCTGTTATGCCATCAATGCAATCGTTATAACCTTTTTCATACAAGCCATCTTCGTTCCCAGCATCGAGGTAGCCAAATGGAACAAGTTTTGATGGCAATGGTTTTAAAGGACACCATGTTGGAACATGATTTATCCCTCTCATTCGACACTTAACTGGACACTCTCCGCAATGCGTAGGCGTATCAATCACCAATACCGATTTCATATCTTTTCTCCTGTTATCTCTTGAAGGCAATGATTCCAACCCATCCCATAATCTATATCTCCGCCAACATCAAGGTCATAGTCTATCACCCATTCTTCGGGCAATGGCTTTAATGGGCAGATAATGCTTCTTTCGTTTTCGATATCCTCGTCTTTTTTGAACCATCCTTCGCATATCACACACGCATGTTTTTTGGTATCTTTTTCAAATCCTAAATAAGGGCAATCCGTACAGGACTTCGGCATATCAAGCACCAGTATGGCTTTCATATGCCCTTCCTTTCGTCGTTAATACGGTCGGCTTCGTCGAATGGATCATAGCCGTCGCCGTACACTGTTTCGATGTCAATGTCCTCAAGCGCCAAATCCGCACCAAGTTGTTTTTTTATATGGGCAACAAGGTCAGTTTTGGAATGAGCATCGATGTCGAATGATATGACCGCCGTTCCTAGATAGTTTTTCATAGCTTTTCAAACTCCTCCCTAGTTTTCCCAAAGTGCATTCTGTAGGCTTTAGGATCAGTGAACAATTGTGCAGACGGTAAGCACATCCGGATCAGCTCCTCGTTTCTTTCTTTAGGAGGTTTCTTCATCTCGTTAAGGTAGATGTTGTACATTTCCTCTTCCGGTGTTACGATGCGTCTCATTTATCCTCCAGTAGCGGAACGTTGTTGAATGACGTTAGCAGTTCTTGTCTCTTTACCTGTTTGCGATCCGAGTAGCTTGCCATGATATCTTTCTTTATGAACCTCACTGCCTCGTCGCTGGCTCTGCCGATATCCACTAAGGTCTGTGGTGTAGTGACTTCCTTTAACGCCTCCGGAAGCTTTTCCCATTCCTCCTTGGCGTACATGATGTCGTTTCTGCCAGCCTTTAAGAGAACCCTCCAAACATCTTCTGTGTTTTCATGTTCTTCTTTGATGAGACATTTCTTAATCTCGGCGATAGTTGGCGGGTAGGAAACGGAGGCAATGGTTTCGCTTAATGCACTGAACACCTCAACGTCCTTGAACCCGTTAAACTGTAAGCTCCACACTTCAATCAGCATAGACAGATCTTCTGTAGTAAAACTTTTGTAGGTGTTGGGGAACGTCAGCTGTAAGAGCCTAACGCATTTCTTGATTCCTTCTCTTGTCATAGGTCTAATACATTTACCATTCCTTTCTGCTTTGGCTGGTAGGATTTTCTTGACCAGTTTCTAACACAAGCTTTCCAATCCTTCATGGGATTCTTGCTTATCTTCCAGCCGTTTGATTCGTAGAAGTCATACCATTCTTGAGGGTCAATGCTACTGCCGATCTCATTGCAATAGGACTCAACTTCCTCGATAGACGGCTTCACAAACCTCTTATTCTTTTTATCTACTACTTCTACTACTTCTACTTTTCTAATATTCTTATCTTCTATAAGTGTTGTTAGTTGCGTGTTGGCCTCATGTTGGTCGTGTGTTGGCTCTGTGTTGGCCTCGTGTTGATCGCTTGTTACTGGTGTGTTATCCGGCATGTTATCTTCATCACACGAACCTTGGTAATAGTCCCATTTATTCACGATTATTTTGGTTCCGGAGTTTGTTGATACGCATGTTACTTCACCGGATTTTTTCATTCTTTCTAGGCATGTTCTTACAGTCTGAACACTGATCCCTGTATCTTGTGAGAGCTTCGTGTATGACGTTGGAAACGAGCCTTTTTCATAAATAACTCCATGCCATTCTTCGTCTTTCCAGTTAGCTTCCATCAAGATACGAACCCACAGAGCTACCATGTTAGGATCATCTGCCCAGCCCCAGTTTTTAAGCTTGAGGTGCAATTTAATCCATCTCATCGTCTTCTTCCGCTAACGCATCAAGTGCCAGTTCTAAGTATGTGGTTATCTTTGTAAAGTGGATGTCCGACATTATTCCTATGTGATTCATCCATTCACAGTATTCAACTGCTTTTTCTATCAATTCTTCTGCTTTCATCATGTCTCCTTTCACAGTCCTTCCGGCGTCCTCCATTCTCTAGAGATTTGGTTGTCCAGTAGCCTTAAACGTAGCTTGTAGCTGTTGATTGCCTCTTGATTCGCCGTCCAGTTTGCCTGTGCGATATCCCTCTTAAATCGAGCTTCTGCAACGCTAGGAATGCCATAACAAGTCTTGTCGATCATACCGATGGCCATGCCTTCATCCCTTAATTTCAAGCACTCCTGCCTCAGAAGAATCTTGTAATCCATTTCCGCTTGTGCATACGCTTGTGATGTCCTCCTAAGAGATTTGATAGAGGCATCTAACAAGGCATACGTGTTTTGAATTTCATCAATAAGTTCCATCATGTTTCCTTAATAACAAGCCCATACTTTTCCGCTAAGAGGCGTTTTTTGAGCCTGTAGATGGGCGTTTTGGTGGCCGGAGACTTAGTATCTTCAACCACCAGTTTCCCGTCCTCGTAATAGGTAAAATCTGCTACATATTTGATTTCTCTGCCATACCCGCTCTTGCCGATCAGTGGGAATGCGACTTGAGTTTTTAAATCCTGTATGGCTTTAGCTTTTTCCATGAGAGTGAGCTCTATATACCGATCCCGCTCGTGTTTTGAGTCGAATGTAAGACCGTTGAACGTGCACTTCTTCGCATGGAATTTATTTACGCCCGTACTAGATAGACCTCGCACAGGTTGTACCTCGTTATGATGGTGTAGTCTAACTTGCGTTTTTTCTTATAAGCGAATGCGCATGAGTAGACGTTCTTGGCTTCTTTTGTGTTCTTGCATTTGAACTTGATCGTCTTGTTTTCAGACGCCAGCCATTCATCAATGATCGGTGCGAAGGTTCCCCTTTTAACTGGGTCAAGATTTACTTTTTCTTTAATGAACTCAAACTCCATAGTTTAGTCTTTTTCTCCTAAGTAATTTTTTTTGAATATCTTCATGTACTCTTCGTGAGTCATTTTCGTTTCAAGTTTTGACTGGGCTAATTGCTGGATCTTCCGCTTGAGCTTTTCGTCGTGGTGTAGCTGATCGTGATGCTTCCGGCAGAGATAAACCACCGTTCCGTATTTTTCAGCTTTCTTCCTTGAGCAATTGCCCAGCCTCACATGATGCAAGTCTGTTAGTGGAAAGTCACAGATCAAGCATTTCCTGCCGTCCTGCAGAATACTCTTCATAGTCTTTGACAAGTTGCTTGCAATCCTCTAAGGGGAGCGCATCTACTTGGACTACCTTCCCCATCTTTCCTTTAGGGAGCCACATGCAGTAGTGGTGATCTTTATTAATTCCCATAGCCAGTGCATATAGGCTTAACTGCCATTTCAACCATTCTGTATGTAGCTCCGTTGTCGTTTTGATATCAATGACATAATCGTCGTCCGTAAGAAGATCGAACTTCCCGGCGTAACGGTCATCCCAACTGACGATTCTCTCCATGTCTTTAATTTGGAAGCACCATTTCTTTCGCAGGGATTCAAACTGCTCGACGGCAATCTTGATATCGGGGTCGATTCGTTTCTTCTGCAATTCATCTATGGTGAACTCCTTATTAACAAATCGCTCTATATACTCGTGTGTTTTACTGCCATAATTGGCTTTCTTCTTTAGGATTCTATCCGGCACCCCTTGATATTGTTCGGGGAACTTGAATCTGATTAGCTCTGAGACGGATGGGATGATGATGCCGTCACTGTTTAAGTAGATATGGCCATCTTCGATGAATTCGATCTCACTCTTCGTCATATTCGACTTGAATCCTTGTGGATCCTTTGACCCATACATCTCGTGTGTACAGGTCATAGACCCCTTCTTCCTTCATCTTCTTGGTATCGGTTTGCTTCTTCTTGTAAGGTTTTGTTTCGTAAATATGTAATACTGCGCCATCTAATTCGGCCTTATAGCCATCTTCCAGTAGCCCGTTCTCTTCTAGGAAACTGTGGGCTGACTGCTTAATACGATCTTCAATTACCTTGGCTCGCTTCTTCTGTTCGTCGAACCATATGAGAAACTCTAGGTCTTCTTCGGTAACAAGTTCGTTCTTCTCTTTCTTTACCAGCGTCATTTGCCAGTCTTCCTCTTAATTGCCTCTGAGGCTTGCTTTAACGTCATCTCTTCGATGGAATTAACACCGTAGTATTCGATCATCTTTGCGATGTTTTCTGCGTCGTACAGACCTTTAAGCATCTCTACCTGTTTCGGTGTGGCTTTCTTTTCCTCTATCTTTGCCTGTCTTGAATCCTCGTCGATGGATGCATCCACCATGTCGTTCTCTGTCATGTCCAGGAGGTTCATATACAGGTAGCGTTTGAGATAAGTATGTTTAGCACCGAGAGCCTGAATGCCGGACATGTTAGTAGGCGAATCTGTAGGGGTCGTGAAGACAACTCTTTCAGCGCCTTTGATAACTGTTAACGTCGCCATTTCAATTCCGTTGGAGTCGTAGCCGATACAGAACACCGGGCATAAACCTCTTTCGTCTAACAGCTTGATTGCAGTAGGAAGGAAGTCCGCCAGTTCGAAGTAATTGAAGTTCAGATGTTTGTTGTAACCCGTTTTCTTTAACGGAGCCTTCGACATCTCATAGCGGACATCTTGCAGTAATTCGTAGATAGATTTTTCAACTTTAATTTCAGGCATTTATTTCTCCTTTCGATGTATAATGGAGATAGATGTTTTTGGGTGGAACATCGTCTCCGGGCCTGCTATATGCGGGTCCTTTTGTTTTGCCTTTTAAATTCAGATTCAATAAACGCTTCGACAGAGGATGCGGTGAAGAGTAACTTTCTTCCGAACCTTGCGCCTTCGATCTTGCCGGCGGATCTTAAGTCTCTGACATATCTGCCTTTCGGATCTTCGCAACCAAGGATCTCGCACACCTCTTTCAGTGTTAAGAGTTTTTCCATTTTGTCTCCTTATCTCTCGCCCCTTAGCGAACGTCCGGCCAAAGAGGATATTCATGAAAAGTAATATAGCCAAGCGTCAAAATCATTTAAGGAGACAGAATCTATTATGGGCCACTATGTTTATGACCGGGCGCTCGCTAAGAGACGAGAAATTCTACAATTCTGTAGCAAACTTGGGTAAAAAAATTAGTTACTTAAATCAGACAGCGATACGTTGTACAGATTGCACAGCTCCATCAACTGGTGAAGAGTGAATTTGTTTTCTCTTTCCTTTTTGTTCAAGGTCCTTTCCTTGATGCCGAGTTTCTCTGCGACATATCTTGAGGTGTAGCCTTTCTTCTTCCGGGCTTCTCTAAGCGTCATCTTCTTCTCCTTTCTTGCTTTTTTCTACGGCTTTGTTGCACCGCTTGATTACAATATAGCACCTTTATTTTCGAAATGCAAGCCTTTTTTGTTGATTTTTTCTACGAAATCGTATAACATGAAATCGAGGAGAGAAAGGAGGACTATATGGACTACACGAAAGCAGATGAGTTCATTGGAGACAAGCTCTACTGTGCTAGGGTTGTCCGAAGACTGACTCAGAAAGATTTGGCCGAGCTTATATCTATAAGGATGAAAGAATCAGGCAAGAAAAAAGGGATCTCCCGGCAGGCATATGCGTTTTACGAAAAAGGAGAAAGGTCTATGCCAATGGAAGTCTTCACTATCGCCTGCGAGATATTATCCTTAAACCGTAACCAAATATTTAATGAAGCATTAGATTCAATCAAACGTTAGCAACGACGTTCCGCCCAAAGACCTTGTTGCCAACGCCTATACAGAAAGGAGACAGAATGAATAAGTATAGGAAAGAGCCGTACATCACGCAACGGCAGGGCAAAAACGGAAAGTGGTCCTTCCAGGTATTCATCAGAACGGAGGGATTCACGATCACAAAAACTTTCGCAGAAAAATCTTACGGATCAGCAAAACTTGCCTTCGAGGTAGCTGTTCAATTCCGCAACAGAACTTTGACAGACATCGCTGAAAACACCGTCCTCAAGAAGAACCACGTTACAGTCCAGGAAGTATTCGAAGAATTCCTCGAAACAACGTCGGTCTCCTGGAAGACGAAGGACTACCATCAGAAGTTATTTAATAAGTACGTTCTGCACAAGGACAAGAAGATCCAGGAAATCACACGTGCCGACATAACCGAAGAATTAAATAAGATGGTAGAGATCGCGTCGGATGATACTATCGCCAGGGTCTACTCCCTTTGGAAAAACGATATCATTGAAACAGCTTTGGCTAAGGAGTATCTGAACAGAGACTTAATGGCCGGAATTAAGAAGCCTACGTCTCATGTAATTACTACCAAGCGCGGTGTAGAAACCGACAGAGAAACAGTATTAAAGGTTGAGGACCTGGTGCTCCACTCTCAGCAGTGTCATTACAACAAAAAGGTTATCATTGCGTTCTTAGAAACGCTGTACTACACCGGAATGAGACCGGCGGAAGTTGCGGTCCTCACAGTCAACGATATTAAAAAAGGCTACATCTCTGTAACCAAAGAGTTAGGGTCATCCTCCGATGAAAACAACGTCGTTAGAAGGTGCAAGTCCCCCACTTCTGTAAGAGACGTTCCGATCCATCCGGGATTGTTAGAAACCCTGGAGGAACTTATAGAGATGGCCAAATACGACAGACTGTTCGTCAAAGAAGACGGAAGGTACATGGATTCTACTTGGTTAAGTGATGTCATCAGAAGGTTGTGCAGGCCTCACGGAATCCAGTTCAACATGTACCGACTGAGACATAACATGGCAACATCTTTGGTTGCAAACAGAGTAGATGACAGGACCACAATGGATATCCTCGGCCACGCTCACTACGACATGTCCCTGTATTACGCATCATCAAGCGAAGAGTCAAAGAAAAAAGCAGTACAACTCTTGAGCTAATTCCCTGTTGCACGTCTGTTGCAAAACATCAAATAACCAAGTAAAATAAGGCAATTTTGGTCCGGGCTAAGAGTCTGCGAAAGTATAGCCCATCGCCCCCTTAAATGGGGGTTTTCCTTTATTTATAGGCTTTTTCTTAACTTTTAATAGTGGCGGTAAGTGGGTCATGATGGTTCTATAAAGACATGTAACTGTTGCAAAAATGTTGCAGATTTCTGTTGCAAATAAAAAAACCACCTACATCTCAATGCTGAGGTTCGGTGGCAGACCTTATTGGTCGTGAAGTATTGGAACACTATTATTATAACAAAAAAAGAGGGGCAGAAAAACTCCACCCCTTCCTTATTTAATTATAAGCTTGCTCCACAGATCGGACATCTGCCTGACCTGCTGTACACTCTGTTACCGCATCTTGGGCAAACTACCTGCCCGCCCGATGTTGATGATACCTCACGGTTTCCTCTTCTGAATGTATTCGCATACGCCCTGAAGAAGTTGTTCGCAATATTAGTATCTCTTGACGGGTTAGATGCCATAGCGGAAGGACCTTTGATTTTTGTAAGTGTTCCTCCGCCTTTAGCTTTAGTGATGCCTCCGGCGCTTCCTCCGGTTATCTTTTTGGTTTTCTTCTTAGAGCCACTGGAGCCATTCATTACTTTGCCATAGATATCCTGGTAACTGGAATCGGCCTTATCATCACTGTATTTTTCTACCACGGTTTTGCCCAAACCAAAGTCAGCGTATGTAAGAGCACCATCGCTGTTCTGCACAGTCTCTACAATCTGATCGTAGATACCGGCCTCTTCATAGATGTGCCTCATAGCTAACTGCCTTGAGTTTCTGATAGTCTTGCCGTTTTCATCCTGCTCGGCCATGACGTATCTCTGACCGCCGGACGCCAGTTTGTTTTCCTTAGCTGTTCCTAAAGCAATCAAACCTAACATCTTGCCATCAACTTTGCCGTCAACTGTACAGAACTTCCGGATTTCATTAGCGGTCCTTTGCGCTTCGGTCATCTCGATGTCGTGAGCTTCACAGTAGTCTGCTTCAATACATTCTCTAGCAAAGCCCTGCAACTCGTAAATGACGTCTGCTTGGTTCTCGTAATTCAATCCTTTGTATGTTTCGTTGTCAACTAAGTAATTTGCTCCGGAGTTCCAAACGTTTGTCCAGGTCGTTCCGTATTCGTCTTTCTCTTCAGGGGTTAGCTCTGTAGCATTTCCTCCCGGATAGATATTTGATGGAACGCTGTCCCGAATCCAGTGGCTGTCTGAGAAACCGTCTCCGTTCTCGTCTTTGTACTGGAAGTCTTTGGCCATCTGCGAAAATGCATTGGAAGAACTCTCATCCATTGTCGGCGAACCGGTCCTAGTAGTGACTGACTTTCCTTCAGAATCAACCAACTTTCCACGTGAAACCATTTGCGTTAACAGACGGTCAAATACATCGTTGCCTGTGAACGGTTGCGTGTAGTTCATCGTCCTTCCAGTGGAGTCTTTCTTGTCAACCAACGTCGATCTGAATGGCGTAGAATTAATCAATCTGTTCAAAAGGTATTTCTTATTGTCTGTATCGTAGACCACCTTCTTCGCCGGATCAATCATTCTTGAAACGTCTCTCACAATCGCCGGTATGTAGGAATTCAAAACACTGAACGCAATGTCCGTCGCTCCATCGCCAAGAGTGTATTCACCGTAATCGTCTTCGCCTTTATTAACCTTGCCCACTGTATCGAAGAAGTCTTTCATTGAACTGAACATATCCAATTCATCGCTCAGGAAAATATCTTCGTAGTCGTGAATAAGATTTTCAAAAGTCTTAAACGATACTCCGTTCTCTGAACCTTCCTGTGCTAAGACAACGCCTTTTGCAAAGATGGTAGAAACCGGATCAATAAAGTCTACAGTGTAACCATTATCAGTTCCAGGGGCTTTTACTGAGAGCTTGCCGGAATAATCTTCATCGTCTTTCTCCCACTTTAACCATCCGAGATAACCGAATATAGCACCTAATAAATACAATTCCGTACCGGTTACAGCTTTGGCCATGTGGTCAACCATATCAACCAGTTCCATTCTGCCGGCTTTTACTTTGCCCCAGTCATTGGCCACCTGAGCCCATTCTAACGGAGAGTATTGCAGGCTCTTTTGGAAAATCGAAGCATTGGTCTTGTAGAAAGGAATGAACCACTTCTGCAACTTGGTGACCGTACCGTCGATAAACTTGTAGATCGGTTCGCCGTTGTTGGCTTTTTCTTTGAATCGCTTAATCATCTTGTCCAAACCAACCAAGGTAGAATCCTCGTTAATTCGGACATTTGATGCGCTGGCTCTTGTGATATTTGCGATTGTCTTACTGATATCTGTTTCGTTGTGCGAGACAACTTCCTCCGCATAGGCAAACGCATCGTCAATCAATCTGTTATAGACTTTTGACTTCTTGTCGATCGTTTCCAGGTTGATATTTCTTGCCCTGGCCAATTCGTCAAACTTCTGAACGAACGCCATACGAGCAAACGGAGCATCGCTTAAGATAACCGACTGTGCGCTCTGCGCTGTTTCAAACATCATATCGACAAACTTGGAAGCTTTAGAACGGACCGTATCGTTTTCTGTCTTCAGATTCTTCTTAATGATATCCGGGATTTTTTCCGTTTCGATTCCGTACTTAGTCCTATTGCCGATGTCTAATGTCTTCCAAACTTCTGAGGCGATCTGTCTGTTTCTCTTTGATACCTTAGAATCCTTTTTGAGCGTTGCTCTGCGGTCTTCCTGCTTGATTTTGTACGTCTTGGTATCATCAACAGTTCTAATAGTAACGTCTTGCAGGGCGCTTTCTAACAACGCCTGGTTGACACTATTCATTCTATACAGCCCGACGGATGCTATATTGGAAACCGCATTGCTGATCGCCGTCTTAGATCCTGACAGCATCGCCAACATCCTGAACTGGGTGATCCGATCCCAAATGGTCTTAGGCATCCTCCTATTTACTTCTCTAGTAAGAGCGCCTATCGCGGACCTGAATTCTCTGTTGGTTTTAGAGTTGATGATATCGTTGGCGTACTTATTAAACAAATCACTGATAGTCTGTTCAACACTTGCACCTTTAGAGCATTTTAATCTTTGTTTGTATTCGTATTTGAGGTTTTCTTCAACCTTTGACAAATACACCGCCCTGGAGAAAGTGCTATCCAAGTCATAAAGAATCTTCGTTGACTCGATCAGTTTACCACCCAGGTTGTCAATGTCCCTGGCCCACTGTGCAAGTTCCATGTACTCGCTCTGCATGTCTCTGTCAGCTAGAACCTGGGAAACATAGTAGGCACGTACTAAACCGTTTTGCAATGGGTTCTCCATTAACCTTTGAAGAAGATCGTCTACATCAGCACCGTTGTCCAACTCCTGGGCAAACCTTCCGGCGTAATCCTCGCCATCTCTCATCTCTTCCTCGTGCGTCGTTTTGCCGATCGTAGAGTCAAGTTCGACTATGGCCTTAGGTCTGTAAATACCGGTTTCTTTGTCGATATTCTTTTTTCCGTACTTCTGAGTTTCGACTGTTTTGATGCCACCGTACTTCTCCAGATCCTCATCAGTCATGTTCAGGTCGTCATCTGTCTGATTCTCTTGTGTGGCAGTGAACCTTGGATTAACCATATAGGCGATTGGCGGATTTTCGTATCTTCTTGCAATGCCTTTTTCGTCGCCGTATTCTTCAACATTGTATTCTTCAATGTGGTCAACTTCGAATCCAAAAATTGCATTGTACATTTTAGGCAGATTGGTGCCAGTATACTTCGGGTCAAGAACATAGCAATCACATTTGCTCGCATTCTCTCTGACAAACGGAGCGATAGATTTAAGGAATCCAGGCTTGCCACTCGCATTAAATACGCTAATCAAATTGCCATCAGGTTCTATAGCGAAACCGCTCATTCCATCTTCACTTATGAAATTCCTTGTTTCCTTGTAACCTAATTCTGTCCATCCATCATGTTTCACTGTGTCTGCCGGGTGAACATCTACAAGCTCCCCTAGCGGAGTGTACAGTTGTGCAATACTAAAAATGTCGTGGAACGTTTGCCCATCGACATCTTTGTATATTTTATAATTGCCTGTATCTTCTAGTAGCCCATTAGGATTGCTGTCGCTGTAACCTCGGGACTCCAATTCTGCTCTAAGAATTTCGGAAACTCTTTTTCGTACGCCTGCATTTTCGAGGAGACGATATCTTTCCTCGCTGTCCCATACGCCGTCTCTACCGCTTTTTCTAAACAGATCCTGACTAATCTCTTGTAATAACCTAAACTCACGTCTATGCCTCTCCTCTATATTACCATATTCAGACAGCTCAGTTAACTCTTCGAACGGTACAAAGTCATTTTCATCTTGAACGTTTTGGACGCTTTCGTCGCCGGCCTCTTCCGCCAGTCTTTCTAAAGAAGCATCTGTTCCATCCAAATAGTCGCTGACTTCGTTGACAACCGAATTGGCTATGTCTTGCTCGGTGCTTCCGTACTTGAGAACATCTGTAGCGTTTTTAATTGCGTCTTCAATTGTTCTTTCATAAACTTCCGCCGATATCCATCCTTGTTCAACCGGAGATAGATAAATGTATTTGCCACCAACGTCAGATAAATAATTGTCGATTAGTTCTTTAGCGTCTTGATAGCCACTTGGATATTGATCGTCAGAGACAATAGAGAACCTATCATTGATGGTTTGGAATACGACATCCCAATTTTTTTTAGGTAACGAGCTCCATCCCATCTCTTGGCGGATCAACTTAGCAATTTCATAGTTGTCGTTAGGAACCCTGGTAAGCGTAGACTCGATAACTTTTTGCCTCAAGCGTCCAAGTGTTGTGCTAGAAATATCTCCAGTTTCATTTACTTCGTTGAGTGCTTGCACTACTTCTGCCTTTGTGTTAGCTTTCCGTGTGCTGTCTTTAACGGTACTAAGTTCTTTTGTGGCCTTCTTAATTAAATTATCTGTATCGTAAGAGAATCTCATCCTTGGATCGTCGGTAGGATTTTCATTGCCGATCAACTTAAACTGATTAGATTCAAACAATGCGATAATGTCAGACTCTATGTTATCTGCTTCATACGATGCGCTGTCGGTCATATTCTTGAACACAACGCCGTCGTATTTGTTATCAATAAAATCATTAATCGCAAGAACGGCCTTAACAACATCATTAGTCTCCAAACGGCCGGTGAAGTAAATGTTTCCATCAGCGTCTTCAGCAACAAAAGAGAAACCGTCATCTGCGCTAAAACCACGTTTGAAGTCTTCTGCCATTTGCTCTATGGTGCCAAAACCACCTCTGATTCCAGACAACTCGCTTTTTATTACGTTTGTGTAGTTGGCTAAAGCAATAGGGTTTTCAATTAAGTATTCCCTTATGCTGTCGTTTACGTTATCCAGAATGAACCTGCTTATCCTGTTCTTGGTAGTTAGATCATCAACTTGTTGTTCAATTAACTGCGCTAGCTCATTGCCAATATCCTCTGATACTGTTTCGAATTCAGCAGATGACATCTTCCAGTCGCCGTCGTTAATCGAATTCCAGTTGACTATTATACCTGACTCATTTTCGACAATGTATGGATTAACAGCTTTGCCATACCCAACATACTGCTTGCCTTTGCCGTTGTTGAGCTTGTTAGTTAATTCTTCTATCTTGTCTAATATTTCAGAGCGTTCCCGTTCTAGCCTGCTGGTTTCCGACTCATAATCATTAATCACCTTCAGCAAGCTCAGGAGGTCGGTGTCCATTATAGGAGAAACAACATCCGCTAGTTCCTGTGTAGCCTTGAAATGGTAGAATTCTTTCTTGGATGCAAGGTTAGCTATTTCCCTTATTGAAGTAATCTTCGTTATCGGGTTAGATGAATTGCTAGCAATATTGTCCAAAAGCGTCAAAAGGTGATCATGTGCCACACCGTTCCAGCTAGCATTCTCCCCTTCCAACAATGGTTTACCCTTAGGGTTGAATATTGCGTTGTTTTCAATGTTGCTTCTGATTTGGCTGATATTTTCTAATACGCCGGATTCTTTTATAGCTTCATTTGCTTGCTTTTCCAGACCGATGATTAATCTATGACGCTCTTTGAACTTATCTCCAGCTTCTTTTCTTAGGTCTTCTATTTCCTGCTGAGCCTTATAAAAGTTCTCAAAGTCTTCTCCACTTGTAATTTCGTCATAATCACCGTTTGCATAGCTACCACTTACGACCGGGTCCGTTGAAAAATAAGTTACCTTCTTATCGCCAAACCTGTAATGATCGGTTCCTGTAGGGTCGAACTCTTCAAATAAAGCACCTGATGTGTGGAATATCCTTAGTGGGTTGCCTTCTCCATCCGTGAGTTTTGTGCCATTGATCCTTCTGGCCATGTTCTCATTGATCGGCTGGCCGTAATTGTCAACGTTTTCCCCTGCGTTTGCTTTAAATGAAACTGAGTAACGCATACCACCTTGGCCATAATTGTCTCTGAAGGCTTTCTCAAAGGCGTTCTTGATTCTGGTTGTTTCGCTGGAGTCACCTAAGGATTCGATGTTCTGCCACAGTCTTGAGAATGCTGAATAGTCGTATCTGATTAAATCGTTTAAGAACTTCTCGTTTCCAAGATTCTTCTCTACGGTTTCAGCAACAACTTCCTGTTCGGCGTTCAATCTTCTCTCTTCTGCGTTTTTGAAGTCCTGAACGTTATCGTAGATCTGAGCTTTGTTTTCTACGGTGGCATCCCAATTATCCATAGTGTTGGAAACCACATCCTTCAAAACATCATACAGTGCGGAGCTTTCGGTGCCGTGGGTCAATTCATGTACTAACGTAGATAATACAGGGTTTTTGTTGGCGTTGATTACAATACCTTCCCCTACTCTTAAACCGTTGGTTCCGTCTACGATATTCTGTAATAAAGCGTTGGTTTCTTCTTCACTGTGAGTCTTGGCAAAATTCTGGACCTTGGAGCTGTTGTTTAAAAGGATCTCTTTAATGCCGGCATCGTCTGTGATATTAACATCTAACCCTTTAATCTTGGCAAAATCTAAAGCTACAAGTGCTTCGTTCTGCAAATTTGAGTCCAAGCTATTAAATAAATCAGCGTCCATGTTGTAGCCACTGTCGTTCAATAACTGCTGGGTTTTGTTCCTTACAGACAATTCGGCATCGATAATAGGATCCAATTTGGAATTAACGTCTTCCTGCAATTCATCGAGTGTGTTAATCATCTGGGCCTCTTGGTTGAAGTCAGACTCTAACGTTTGAATAACAGTATGATCGTTTTCTTCCGGAGAGCTTAAACTTACCTGATCGTCTGCAAACTCAACTCCCATAGTCTGGGACATGGCTTCGTAGTTTCTTCTGCCGTCTTCGTAGAACTTCTTAATGCCTTCATAGACTTCCTTCTGATATTCGGTCATTGAAGAGTAGTTTCTCTCTAAAAGATCCATCTCAGCTTTCGTAGCATTGTATTCGCCACGGTTCTCAATGATTAATCTTCCTACTCTGTTTAAGGTATTAACGGTAGCTCTGTTCTGGGTTCTTGCCTTTAATGCTCTGTTTACATTTATAGCTTCAGTAGCGTAGTTTATAGCAACACTGCCACCGGCCATAGCACCGCCTGAGAAACCGCCAATTAAGAAAGCCATCAACAATTCGTTGCCATTTACCTTATAATCGGTTCCTAAAGTTACGGTATCAATGAACGGGTCAATTAAGCCTTCGACAAACTCTTCGCCACCCTCGGCCATAAATCCAGAGACAACGGAGCTTCTGATAACTTTGCCTAAAATATCTGCTGATACCTTGGTACCAAACGTTTTAACCAATTCGTCCATACCTACTTTTTCTGTAGCATATGAAACCAAACCGGTAAACAGGCCGTTCATGTATGCAGTGTTAATGTCGTAGCCTTCGTCTAATAGCTGGTTGATTTTCTCAGTCATTCCTACACCGGACATACTGATGGTAGCAATATCACCGCCCAGCGCATTTACGCCGTATTTAAGAAGATCAGGATCAGTTAAACCCGCTAACGCACTCTCGCCATAGTTTTCAAGGACAAAGTTCTTACCGGCTTCTACCAGTGCTTTGTCTTTGTACGCCACACTTGCAATGCCTTTGCCGATTACATAATGCAGTAAGAACTGAGCTGTACTCTCTCCTGTCTGAAGCAACATCTTTTCGATATCGTTTGCACCGTAATATGTGTTTGCACCGTACTGATTAACAACGTCACGGATCATCATAGAGGTGCTGTCAGAGTATTCTTCCTGAGCTTGTTTGATTCTTTCGTCAATATCGGCTAACGCTTTAACATACTGGTCGATGTCGATCTCTTTGTTCTCGTAGGCCTGATTGATTAAGTCTAAGTTCTGCTGTACGGCGGTAGCTTTGGCTTTATATACAAACTGGTCCACCATAGTAGGGACTTCATTCGCCGTTTCAACCGCTAAATGAGAAACCGCACTTCCAGCCCTCTGGAGCAAATTATCGTTTTTGTGAGAGAACATATCTCTGTAGGAACGGTAACCCTGTTCATCGCCTTCGCTCTTTAAGGACTCTAAAGTGTAGGTTTCACTGAGAGCTTCCCTTTTCTGTTTAAGAAGATCAAACTGTTCTATCTGAGCTAGGACATCATCAAGTTCTGCCTGTGCTGAGTTTTTCTGTCCCTCGTTTGTCGCAGTATTTACAATATTCTCTAAGGTAGACTTCTTGCTTGTTAAGTCTTTTATCTTGCCGTCAAAATCTACTTCAGATCCGTCGTTGTTGTAAAACTGGTTGAATTCTTCCTGTGTAATGCTGTTGGTTAGATCAGCTCTTTCCTTGTCAGCTTTTGCATAGGACCTTTCTCTTCCGATCTCTAATCTTTCCTGCCTTAAACCGTTCTGGTAATCCTGATTTGCTTTGCCAAGATCCGCAATAGATTTAAACGTGGAACCTATGGCATTTAAGATCTGATTAGCTTTTTTTGTAGAGGAGTCAGCCATGCTGGATAACGTGCTTTGGTATTTTTTATGATCGTTACCCGTGACATATTTATTATTGGTAGAGCTTGAAACATACGGACCCTGATTAGTAGTGGTTTTGTTTCTCACTGTACCGCCGGCGTTTGCAATGTTATTTGTGCCAGCTAAGTTATAAGACTGTGTATTAATACCGGTAGGGCCGGAAGAAGTAGGCGTGGATCTTGTTGTATTGTAATTAACTCCTGCCAGATTTGTTTCATCTACATTCGTTCTAACTACATTCTTGGATCCGGTTACGCCACTCTTCTGGCCACTTACAGTGCCGGTTTTATTAATGTTGGAAATAGCCTCTTTATTCTTTTCTTTTTGGGTTTTATCAGCCATTGCTACCTCCCTAAATAAAAAAAGGGTTTCCCCCTCTTACAGTGAAGCTAAGTATTTACGATAATCGTAGTCGTCTAAGGTCTGCTGTCTGTTTGTGTAGACTGGTAAGACGTAATTGTACCAACCTTGGGCTAACTGCGAAGCAGTGTTTGCTTTGTTCATATTGTACTGAGACAAAGCGGTAGCATCGTTGTTGGTGTAGTTTCTCTGATTCTCCGCAAGATTGGACTGCCAGTTCTGATAGTTCCTTGCTCTGTTACTTAAGCCCTGCCCTGAAACGGAATCACCATACATATTCTGCAAGTATCTTGACCCTCTTGCGAAATTTCTATTGATTTGGTTTCTGTTGTTTTCCCAAGCCTGTTTGTTCTGTGCGGTCTGCTGTTCGTATAAAGTCTTATAGTAGTTGTCAGCCTGTGCTTTCTGTTCTTCAAGTAAAGATTTGATTTTGCTTACGATGTCATCACTTGACGGTCCTGAATAAGATGGAGCGGAATATCCACCACCGCCGTCATTCACATAAACAGTCTTTGTATTGTTGTTGTTATTTAAATTCGCACGGTAGTTAGCAATCATCTTTGCCGTTTTGTCATAGTAGGCTTGAGATGGTCTTAAAGCGTTCTGTGCGTTTTGCTGATTGGAATAACCACCGCCATCATTAGTAAATGTCTGTCTGCCTCTGACTACTCCAGTTGCCATATTATGCTCCTTTCTCCAATCTTAAAATTGCGTTCTTTATATAGGTTAAGTCCGTTTTAATTACGGCAATATCTGTTGTCATGGATGCTATCTTATCTGAATAGGAATTGTGCTTATCGACCTTTTCCTCAAGTTTTTTGAGTCGCCAGTTGACTAATGAAGCACTTGCCAAAACAGAACCGATAGCACCAATGAATGCTATAACGATGTTTTCATTCATCGATAATCTCCTTTATTCTCCTCAGTTTTTCACGAAGGATTTCGATTTCTTCTTTATAAGTACACGGTAAATATTTCACTCTGTTATCTACCTGTGCAATAAATAAATTCGGTTGAATCTCATACCATAGCAGATTGTCTTCTTTAATGGAAAGTACGTTGTAGAAACCTTTTTTCGCCACCCCAATTACCTTTCCGTCTTTTCGGATATTCTGTTCGTCGGTAAGAACTTCAATCTGATTTTTAGATTCATCCCTTTCGACTGGGGAGAATTCATTTCCTTTTAAAACATATAACGGCAATCCCCCGACCATGTTGGATTCATCGTAAAGAGAACATTCATGATAAAAACGATAAGGATAATTCTGAATCATAAAGTCACTTAGTTCTTTTAATGAAGAGAAATTCCTTGTATCGTACTTGCCGTCATAAATTGATTTGCCATGTTCCCCTGTGTACCATGAACTTCCTACGATAGGTTCGCCCTCTTTTATTTCGATAACAGTGGCAACATGGTCGCTCCACTCCAAGATATCTCCTACCTTGATTTGGCAAGTTCCGTAAGGACAATAAGAATAATTATTATCTAGGACTCTGTGCCAGTTCCCTGCGGAGACGATTCTAGTAACGGGGGTGGGAAAATGCAGAATAAAAGAAAAGGCGAACGACATCGTAGTGCAATTCGCCAGTCCGTTTTCAATTGTAGCGTTTGGGTTATAAGAAGGATTCCAACAGTAATCATGAAACCTTCCGCCAAACGAGAAATCCTCTATGTTGAACTTACCCATTTTTATCCACTGAGGCGTTGTTATAGGTGGTATCAACAATCTCTTTGTCTTTGAAATAAACCTTGGACGAAGAGTTAATGAGGAATGAAATAAATGTAGCTACTGCGGTCATCGTCCCTGCAATTGCCTTTATAGTATCTGTAGGAAAGTGCCACAGTTCGCCTAATGTAATGACGAGGGTCGCACCACCTGTTAGGATAGGAATGACCCAGTTTTTTAGAATGTCATACCATTTGTCAGAAAGTTTCATGAGACTCCTTTTAGTAATAAACTATGATTTGCGTTGGAACAGCATAGGAATTATCCCCATTACCATAAGAGCCAAACGCAGTCATTGGATAGCACAACTGAAACGAAACATCGCCATTCGACGGGATGAAAATAAAAGGTCTTAAATAATAAACGTATGGCGTTGACGTAAATGTGAAACCATCTAGTTTACCATCGACTCTGCTTTCATCTCCAAAGATAGTAACGTTGAACTCTCGTGTTGTGGTTGCGTATTCTCTATACCGAATGGTTATTCCTTTGATGTTTGAAAAGCCTGTCGATATGGTTTGTGCCCCAAACGCTTCTGTCGGATTGCTGTTGTTCCAAGCGACTTTGGATTTCAATGTAGTTTTTGCTAATGTGCTTGTTGCCATAGGTTACTCCTGTGGCTCTTCAGCCTTTTTCCAAACTTCGCCCTTCAATCCAAGACCCTCGGAATTGAGGATGTGAACAAGAACATAGTCGGTGTTTGCATCCTTTCCAAAGGCATACGCACCTAAATAAGCGTGGTAGCTTTGGCAAGCGTCATCGTAGGAGTCTTTCACAACAACTCCTTTTTCGATTGTGCCGTTCGTACGTTTGACTTGAACTAAAAAGAATTTGTTCATTTAATCTACTCCTTTCACCTTTGTTCGATTAAATATAAAGTAATGTTTGCCACTCTTAATACAATTGCTACGATAAGGAATACGATGGGTGCTTCCATATTGGAGAAGATGTTGTCAAAAATATTTGCTATCATAATTCGCTCCATCCATAAACTGAAGGCTCCCATACGTTATTGTCAACGTCAGATACCCAGTGCTTTTCCAAGTGAGTAACTTTATCGCCCTTGTTATAGGCATCGTGTGCTCCTTGAGGTTGAACCCAATCGGGGAATTCCTCAATAGAAACTCTCACATACAACGAAACGGCAACATCTGGAGTCCAATCAGCTTGTGATGTATGGCTTTGTAATACTTTATAAAGCACATTTTCATAACGGATTCTTTCGTCCTTGACATACTCTTTGCCGACTTCCCACTTTGGAAAAGCGAGGATATTGCCGAGTGCTTCTTCATCGGTAGCGTTGACGGACATCTGTTCAAGGAATTTCCTTAACTTTCTAGCTTTTTCTTTCGTTATCATTCGCTTTCTCCTGTGAGGATATTGACGATTTCCTCTGCCGATGTTTCATCAATGGGAATATCCGTTTCGGTGTAGGTTCTGCCACTGTCGATAGGGTCATAGGCTTCATCGTAATCTGCTTCAGGAAGACCGCCATGAATCTTCATCCCAAGATCGGAATAGGTTTTTATCAAATTACCGATAATTTCTGTTTTTATCATTCGTAGATGCTCCCTTCGATTTTTGCCCATGTTATAGTGCCATATCCTTGAACTGTTGACCAATTTGTTGCGTGTTGATAATCATCTGATGTTCCATCGCCTAAATGGTCATATAAGACTTTTGGAATGTAAATTGTTCCACCTACTTGTCCTTTCGCAAAGCATGAATTATTGAAATTGCCTGTGTTTCCAAGTGTCACAAGAGCATCAGATTTTCTCATTATCAGAGTGATGTGTTTTTTATCGTTATAAAATGCAGTACCACCTATGCTTGTGCAATAACCGATGTCTACAAGTTCAAGATTCGTGCATCCATAGAAGCATGCGTTACCCATAGCTGTATGATTTGCACCGACATTTTTAGCACAATTAGGAAATTCAGCAGATACAAGACTTGTGTTGTCTCTTAATGCACCCGAACCGCTATTCAATGTTATTTTTTCGCCTGTTAATTTAATAGAAACAAGACTGCTCATTCTAATCGCCATGGGAGAATCTGAACTCACGCCAAAAGATGGAAAATTACTGTCTGTAATGGATGAAATTGATGTATTTTGCAGAGCGTACATTGATACTGATGTAACTGATGGCGCAGTAATAGACGTAATCGGTTTACCTGCAAAAGCGTAATTGCCAATCGTTGTTACACTATTGCCTAGCGTAATTGCACCGCTTGGCTGAAGATTCTGTGCGATGTCATCTACCGATATTCCACCGCCACCTGTCTGAATAGAATCGATCAATGTCGAATAACCATCCAATTTTGTAGCCGAAGGAACAGTTACACCCTTATTTTCAATTGAAGTCTTTATGGATGCTTTGGCATTCTGCAATCTTGTGATTTCTGTTGCTATACTCATAAATCCCCCTAAATCGATGCTAATAAGGTCTCAATATCTCCGACCATATCGTATAAACATTTCGCACTTGGATATTGAGAATCAGTAGATGAAGATGAAACAGATGTGACAAGGTTGCTCGTTGTCTGTAATCCTGTGACCGCACCTGTCTGTCCGTTTACGCTGGAAACTGGAGCGGATGTAAGGAACGTCAATGTTCCGTCGGGCATCCATGTACTGCTTTGGCAGACGACTGAGTATTCCTTCCCACCATAGTTGCATACAAATCTATGGTTGGTCGAACTGTTTCTGTATCTCAGAGTGTAGGTGTAATTGTTATATTTGACCATCGGGCATTTGCCTGCGTTGATGGCTGTTTCGATCTCTGCACTCGTTGTCGTTCCGTAGGTACACCAATATATGTCGTTGGTGGTTGTAATATACCCGCTTGTTGTGTCTATGATGTTGTATAAAGTGCCGTTTACGTTTATCTTATCTATATTTGCCATATTACACTCCTATTGGGAAACCGTCCGTTAAGTACAAAGTAGTACCAGTTACAGTCGCAGTTGCACGAACCGCCGTCCCTAGTGTGAGTGTTCCATTGGAAGTGTAAAAATATATGCCACTTTCGACATTGGAAGCTACAGCAGTTGTATCTGTAACATCTGTAAACGTCGCAACTCCACCGCCAGTTTTCGGTAATGTAACAGCAGGAACATCGCTGTAGGAAGCCCCTAATAGAGTTATGTTTTGAGCCATAATCCCTCCTAACTAATACTTAATATTTTTGTCGTTGCATCCTGTGAGATGGAAGGCATACTCAATGTGCCAGTGATACCGAGAACTGTTTTTCCTGATAACAAAGCGGATGCGGTCAAATCACTTACAGCCGATGCAAGGATGCTTACTGTACCACCCGTCGTATATCCTGCGGGAATCGTAACAGTTCCTGCTTTAGTTGAGATAGTTCCTGACGTTGAACCATTGTTCGCCATTGAACCCGAAATGGAACCACTTGACCCGTAGGCTGTTTTTCCTGTTAATAAATCTGCCGATGTAACATCCGCTCCCGCTGTGTCGTAGAATTTTGCCGTACCACCGCCCGATTTGGGGATATCGACTTCGGGAACGTTCTGATAGGTTACTCCGTTAATAATTACGTTTTGTGCCATATTTCTCCTAACTGATAGTTAAAACCACGCCATCCCAAGTAATAAGACCGTACTCAGGCGGAATGGGATTAACGACTACATCGCTCGTCAATAATTTGTTACTGGTAGGCAACGTTTGAGTGTATCTAGTTGGTGTGACTATATAGGAGCCTTCGTATCTCTGCTGTCCTGCTCCGCAAATTACTCCGCCGTTCAGGCTTATTGCAGAGGTTTTGACATTCCCCGATAAAGTCGCACCCCAGTTGATAATCATATGACTGTGCTTGACAGAACTGCGCCTAAAGTAAACGTAGTGGTGCCGGATGAGCCTACCTGATTTCCGATCCTCACTCTCAGCTGAACAGTAGACTGACCCGCCGATAGTTTAAACGTTTCCTCTTGCGTTAACTCCGCAACGTACCCAGTGTAACTTTCGATACTTCCATTAAGGTTGTAGTTTATCGTTTTCCACTGAATCGTACCCTCGGATAATCTTTTCTTAATGGACTTGCTTGAACTCTGATTGTTGATTTGGAGTTCGATTTCATCGTAACCGCCTTCAACCAAGCTCTCACCGTTCAACTGGTAATCCAACATCAAACTTACAGTATCGCCACGATTCATGATTTCACCGCCAAGTACATCGTTAATGATGTGGAACCGCTAATCGAACCACTGATAGTTAAAGACCCTGCTGAAGTCGTCACCGTCCAATCATCCGCCTGAGCAGACGGATTAGAGAACACGGTCTTCATTTCCACGTGGTTTGATGTAATAGATGAATTGCTAACAGTCAAAGGCAAGGAAGAGAACGAAGGAACATCGACCTGAAGAACTTTCAAATCTTCAATCGTAACTCCACTATCAATAGCCTGTCCTGACAAGTTGGTGATTAAAATGTCGTTGTCATTTGCGTTGTCGACCAATCCCATATAAGCAGGAATGACACTCCACTCCGTATCGTAGTCAGTAGAAGAGTTTTTCTTTAGGAACTGCCCTTCCAAACCACCCGAAGGAACGCCAACGCCTGTTTCTCCCTGCAGTCCTCGTTCGCCTTGAACACCTTGAATGCCTTGGATTCCTTGAGGTCCCTGCGGTCCGACGGTTAACTGACCTAAATCGATCCAACCTAAAGCTCCGTTATCGTCACCATAGGAGTAAATTTCACTTCCCACCACATAGGCATCGCCTACATTTGGATTAGTTACGTTTTCAATCAGTTCTTCATAGGTATCGTAAGAACCGAAGATTTTAAACGAATAACCCTGCGGACCCTGAACTCCCTGAATGCCCTGAATTCCCTGTTCACCCTGTTCACCCTGCGGTCCAGTCAAACCCTGAATGATAATTCTTGAACCAGTATCGGATGCGGTGACATTGTCGAATTCCAACTGAGTACGTTGAGGCATTTGGACAGTTTCACTGCCATCGTTGACATAAATAATATGTCCGCTTGACGCCAAGTCTCTCCATGAACCGCCCTCGGAGTCTCTGAACTGTAAAGTTCGTTGCGAGGTTACACCGATTTGGACAACGTCTTCACTTGCCGTTTTTACACTGACGGTGTTGTTGACGAAATCCTTGATTTCCTTGAGAGGGGTCGATAATTGTTTTCTGACTTCCGACTCACCCGACGGTTCGATATATCCGTTATTGGTATCAAACGCAATGTCGGTGATGTTGGAGTCATATTGACCATATGTTAATTTGTTCATTAAAACCCCCTATCGAATGTACTTCACCAGTTGATACTGTAACCCGATATGCGTAATGGACATATCACGGTTGGCATCGTTGTTGGTGAAGAAAAATGAAGCCATCTGAATCTTCTTTAAATTGCATTTTCTCCTGAATGTATTTGCCCAGTTCACTACGAGCCATTGGAAGTTATGCCATTGGAAATGCGCCCACAACTTACCGCCGATTCTGATAGCTTCGGGTTCTTCTTCAGGAGTGATAGATTCTTCTGTGTAGTAATACATATCAATAACTGAAGCGGTGTCGCCTCGGCATTGTACGTAAATATTTTTGACATTTTTGAGCATATCCACTGCCCCGAACTGGAAGAACGGAGTCATGTAATATGAATGAATCGCATCCCCTTCACCGTCTCCGTCAAAGTCCAAATCCAAGAAACTTGCATTCAGCTTAATAAGAGAGGTATTAAAACTGGAATGTGAACTTGCATAGATTAACTGTTTACCGACCTTTAAGAATCTTTTTACATAAAAGTGGTCAAACAGGAACCAGTCAAGTTCACGTGGGTTTGTCTCACCGCCCGACGTTGAATATCGGTAAGGTGCGATTTCGTAGTCCCACATATAGCACATTCCTTCCGTAGGGAAGACGATAAAGTATTTATTGTTGTAGTCAGCGCTCTGAATGTTGGAAGGATTCTCATCGAAATCCAAAATGCCTTTAACTCCAAAATTGTTTGTTCGTTCGATATTACGTGAAATGATTCTGACGTTACGTTCATCCTGAATGTTCGTGGAGACTAACGTGCAAATACCCTCACGTGAATTGAACCATGTCAATAAGTTGTTAATGATTTGAATCGAATACGGAGCATCGCATCCAATCGAGGCGTTGACTAACTGCGACCTGAATGATTCCATACCGATGTTTTCTTCCATTACTGTAGTAGAGGAAGTTTCAGTATATGAATAAATGGAGTAGATTTCACGTGGTTTGAAGACAATCAATACGTTGTACTGACGACCGAAACCAGTGATATCTTCCTCTGTATTTCCTAAAGTCGCAAAGTTGTTTTCGGGGAAGTAAGAAATATCGTAAGCCTGAGAATAGTAATATTTGGAATTACCACTCCCTGCTACGAATAACCTAGAGTTGTTTGCACCGCCGAACGTGTCGTAGAATTTACTGTTTAAAATTTGATTCTTTTCAGTGTCCAGTAATCCCGCTACCATGGTAAATTCCATTACGACATTCATCGAACCCTCAGGGGGAGCGGTGGTGAATGTTATCGTTTTGTTGGTTGCGTCTACTGTGAACGCCGTGGTTTCAACATCCTCGACCCAAATTCTCGGTGTTATATTCCAATCGGCTAACTCCTTGTTATCGATTTTCGTATAACTTCCCGCTTTGTATAAAGTAACGTTTGCTTCACCATTGAAGATGATTTTGAATTTCGTTCCTAATACATTTAAGCTGTCGATTTGGTCTGCACCTGTTGAACCATCGGGCTTGCAGTTAATCATGAATTCGGGAACGTAAGAATCTATGGTATTAAAGGAAGTTCCGTCAAATTCGTAAAATCCGCTTGAAATCAAATAGTATAACTTCTGTGCGTAAACTATGAACAGACCTTTTGTCAAAGGCATCCCTGTGGCGACTTCCGTCTGACCTTTATAAATCTTAGAACCCGAATGCACGAATACATCATCTGAATAGTGAATTATCGAATATATCTCATCTTGATAAGTCGAATAAACTTCCTGACCATATCGTTTGCCGAATGCACCATTGCGGTACATGACATTTAACAGATAAGGACTCTGATTGACCTCTTGTTCAAACTCCAAATCCTTTAAATTGATTCCCCCAATCGCAGGCTGAGATATCTCCTGCAATCTATCGGGAACGGCTTTGAACTTTGGATAACTCTGAATCGGCATTAATAATACTCTTCAAGTACGGACTGTGGTACTAAGCACTGGTGCATGACACGAGCATTATTGTACTCGGTCTGATAAATGGACATCTTAGAGAGGTCGTCGTCCATTAGAAAATTCGCATCAACACCTTTAGGTATCACATCGTACAAATATTCCTCTTCGTAGTCCAGTTCGTCTGTCATATCATGGACTAAATGGTTTGAAATCCCGTCCTGAAACGGCGCCATTCCTTTGAACATACGAAGCATATTATTCTCTTCATATAGCTCAGCCAAGACCTTATTCGTTATCTCGATGATGTAGTTGTCGTAAATGTTGGAAGAAGGTTTTTCGAACATCCACGCTTTGGTTTTTGAATACAATTCCTGTACTGTCATAGAACCCCCTTCAAAAAGAAAGGGAGAGCCGAAACCCTCCCATATAAAACACTATGCTACAGCCTTGGAGACGTAGACGCCTTTTGCCTTGGTTTCAAGGACAAATGCATCGTACAGCCAACGGACTTCCAGTAAAGCACCAGAGAGTCCAGGCGGGTCCTGATGGACTTTCATGTCCTTGATTTTGGTCGGTACTAAAACGGAACCCTTCTTGACAATCATGAAGTGAACGTTGGTGGAGAGGTTCGTGTTGCCAGTAGTGTTGAGGTAATCATCAGGAACGGCGACAACTTCGACACCTCTGATTTTACCCATAACACCTTTCTCTAAATGAGCGTTAGCGAATGTCGGGTTGTTGTAGTTGATGAATTCAGGAGCCAGTAACAACTTGGCAAAGTTGGATTCACCAATATATAAGTAGCAGTCGTTGATATCGACCATGTTGTTTCTTAAAGCAGTTACGCCATCGGAAATCTTCTCGACGATATTGTTCTTCGTTAAAGAAGTACCATCGTTGACAGCCGTGACAAGAGATGCCCAAGACGGAGCGGACGTCATTAAGCCCGAATAGCGTGCAAGAGCGTACTTGTCGAATTCAGGAACGAACTGTTCTCTCAGTTCAAGAGACATGACCTTTCCTGCATTTTTGATTAACATCTGCTCGGTGTTGTTGCCCTTATCAACTGATAAAGAAACGGCTCTGTCCTGCGTCAGGGTCATCGTCTGAATCGTGTCTTCGACTTCATAGGTCGTGCCGTAACGCTGTAGAGAAACCGCACTGGTGTTGTTGGCTGGTTTCAGATAGGCGGTCGGAGCGTGGGTGGTGATCGTCCAAACCTTGATGGACTGTACGCCGTCCCAGTCATACTCCTTGTTGGATTTACCTAAAATAACGGAATCCTTATAGAATTTTTCTACTACCTTTGGGGAGTATTTTTCAGCAAGATTAATAGCCATATTTTTTCCTTTCTTAACTATTTAGAAACCCACTTAAAAAAGCGTCCTCCTGAGAACTTCCTGCATTCGTGGTGTTCCCTAACGCTTTCTTTTTGTTGGCTTCGTTTAATTGGTTTACCTTAGCTTTGGATTCAGCTTGGGATTTAGCTGTGTTTAATCTTTGGAATTTGTTGTAAGCTTCCAATAACGTATAACCCTGTCTTACGAAATCGTAGACTTTCGGGTCTAACGTATTTGGGTCTTTATCCTTGAACTCAGGATATTCTTCCAAAAATAAATCAACTTCTCTCTGAACCCTCTGCTGTTCTAAATCGTTCTGTTTCTGAGTCTGTTCGTTGTAGTATTGTTCTCTCTGACCGTTAAAGTCCTTTACTCTTGATTGAGCGATTTCCTCTAATACTTCATCCGAAACATTCTCATACTTGGGGTCATTGCGGAGATTGTCCATTTCCTGTTCCAGTTCGTACTGGCTCTGCGTACTCTCAAGTTTGTTGACGTAATCGCCGACAGACATATTGTTTGCTCTTGCCAGTCTTTCCAGTGGTTCATAGAAACGGTCATAATTCAAACCCTTTTGAGCCAAGACACGTGCTTCGTCTTTATTGAGGGTGCGCTCTTCCCCGTTAAACTTCACGTCTAGCTCCCAAGGCGTTTCCGCAACTTCAGGTGTCTCACTTGATTCTTCTACTGTTTCTGTAGGTTCTTCTACTGTTTCTGTGGACTCTTCACTGGTTGGTTCGTAGTCTTCAAAAAGGTTTTCAGTTTCAAGTTCAACATTCAATTCTTCGTCCATAGTTTCCTTTCTTGCCCGTGGTGAGGCATTAAAAAAGGGATACTCTTAAGTGGTACCCCTTATAACGGGACGTGTTCATCTGTGGGATTAGAACCTCTTGACTGAGGCTCCGCACCCATCGCAGTCATCTGTTGCATCCGCTCTTGGTAGGAACGTAACAACTTGGATTTCTGTGGAATATATTTGGAAGGCACGGTTTCGATATAATCACCCGGATCAATGTAACCTGCCTGTACCAACTTATCTAATGTATTCATTTGGGCAATTTCACTGAACTGTGCGCCATTGCCGATTTCGACGTCTAAGTTGTAATTCAGTGTTTTAAGCATACTGAAATCCACAATTGCCAACTGATTATCAGAGGTCATTACCTGACGAGTTCCGTAGTCCGTGGATATGATGTCGATGATATTTCTGACAGTGTCTTCCCAGAATACATAGAAATTTGATTTTTGAATTTCCAATGGAACCGCACTCGACTCCTGCAAAGCAATAATGGCCGACGTATTATCAGGTCTTACGTTGCCCAACGAAGCGTCGGTAACGCCCATCATGTCTTTGGTTTGTGCGATGGTTTCTTTTGCTAACTCGATGATGTTATTTGAGAAATCAGGGATTTTGATAAAGTCGATAAATTTTCCTGCAATGTCAATTCCTGCTACAGCCTGAGGAGAAATGTTGTTCATGAACTCATCGATTTGAACTTTGTTCTTATCAAAAATGATTTTCGGGAAAGCTGACTGTAACCCATACATCTGTGCAATGGCAAAGCATTTATTAATAAACACTTGGTTTGAAATGACCGAGGTCATCGGGGAATTGTACATATAGGAGTTTTTGATAATATCCCAACCGAAACAGGAGAGCGGATATCGCTTGTAACCTAAATCCGTTGGTTCTTTGATGAACATCGTTTCCGTAGACTTGGTAAACCACACGGTTTCTTTAACCCTTTTTTCGGGAATCATGATTTTCTCCCCGGTAATTGGATCGATGTCTTCAACTTCCTCAATGTACTCGGTCTTCTTTTTGTAGAATCTGATTAAAACTGTAACCAAATTAGTGGCGGTATCTTCGTTGACGTGTAACCCTTCGTTGTCGGCTTGAATACTTTGAGCATCCTCTTTCGACATACCGAGTTCCATCGCTTCTTGGCGTACCTGACGAACATCCTGTCTTAAGGCAACGATAATATAGGGCTGACCCTGCAAATCGTTGGAATAGGGATTGCCGAAGAATACGTTGGTATTGTCCACTACCTGATTTTTAATCGCACCTTTGGCGGGCTGACCCGTATCCACATCGGGGTCGAACATCTGCAACATATACCCTGAACCGTCAACAAAAGCATTTCTGATTACCGTCTTTGATGCTTCCTTCATACGGGCGACTTCGATAATATGCTCAATCTCTTTTGAAATTGGAACCATCCTTTCGATGTCATCAGCCAATGAGGTAAAGGGAGTTATGGAAACGGCAATGTCATTCGAGCCAATCGTGGAGACCATGAATTTACCCGCCCTCTGAAGAACGTTAAATACTGGTTTCGGCATATTCTTGGATTCAAGACCTTCCCACTGGCGACCGTCCCAAAAATGTTCATTGACCCTCACCTTCTCAAAATAGTTATCTAAGTTGTATAAGTATTCAACTCCGTTTTGGTATTCGTTCCATATTTTTGTAGGTGTTAACATTACTCACCCCCGTTGTAAGAGCGCCAGTTCATCATTTCCGCAATGAACTCCGCATTATCCTTAGTGACTTTCACAGCCTCATCGTTGGATTTCTTACCTCTGACGTAATAACCCAAACAAAATGAGGCGAAAATAAAAGCACCCATTAAGATGCCTGTTAGTAAGATTAAGATGATTTCCATTAGTAATTAAAGAACGCTAAGTCCTCATCCATCCTTTCTTCTTGTATAATTGGTTTTTTTGATATTCTGTTCGGCAACTGTCCAAGCGCATGATATCCGATCGCCAAAGCCATAACCAAGTCATCATGAGTTCCTTCTGATGCCTCGGCACGACCCTTAGTGTTACGCACGAAAGATAACATCTCCTGCAACGTCTCACGGTCGTTTATCTTTTCGATATGCTCACGGGATATCTCCACTAATTCAGAAATAATCTGCGGTCTTGTTAAAGCAGTGGTTTTAAATCCATACCTTTCCTGAACGTCATGGACTATCGAATCGAAAGTCTCACGGACGTATAAAGTGGGATATTTCAATCTCTGCAACTCTCTATTGGGGAAGGTATCGAAGTTACTCTCTATCGCTATAAGGGAATGGTAATACGCTCCCAAACAGTAGACTTGCTTCACATATAAATCCGAATCGAACTGTTTATGTAACGTAGCACACAAATAACCGTCATTATCAATTACCTGAGCAACAAAGAAGTCTGAACCTTCGCCCGCGGTATCACCGCCTATGACCGTATTTAAACTCGTTCTATCCTTGTAAATCTTGATATAACCTAAACCATCATCCACCCAGTGAATATTCGTCAGATGCAAGCCATCGTAATCATATGAGAAATACCCTCTCTTAATAGGTTCCGGGAGAGATTTCATATGCTCCAATATAATCTCAGTGTTGAAGATAGAAGTACCACTTGTGATAAAAGCTTCTTCCGGGGTAATTGGGTATTCCTGTCTGAATTTAAGTTCATCACCGCCACAGTTGTTGGCTATACACCACCGTCTCCACTGTAATTGATCTAAGGTGAGATTAAACCGTTTCATTATGTCGGATTCGTAGAGGGTTAGAGTAAAACCATCATAAGGGCGTGAATAATTGGGGTCAACGTACCACGGAAAGAAAAGTGGTGTATAGTCACTGCGTCCATTCACGGCATCCTGCCACAAGGTGTAGAAGTAATTAAATCCGTTGGCTGTACTTTCAATCACAATCAGAGAATCATCGGTAGAGGGAACAGCTTGATTTAAAGCTAATAAAGCTTCTTCGGGATGTTCCCAAAAGGCTACCTCTGATAGATGAGCGTATTTGTAAGTAGAACCACGGGTGGCGTCACTTGCTACCATTACTCGTATGGACGACTTTAAACCATTTTCATCTGCGTCAAAAACGATTTCCTTAGCATTAGAATACTTTTGTTGAGGTTGCATACTCTTGGGAAGTTCATTGACGTAGAGCTTGGTCATGTTAAAAATTGCACTCGCAGAATCGGCTTGATGTGCCAGTAATACGCTTGAGGTATTGGGATTGAACATCGTCATGAAAGTAATAAATGCTTCCGTGAATGTACTAATACCTAACTGACGGGCTTTAAGAATTATGAACCTTGACGGCCTGCAACCATAACTTTCTTTTAACAAGTCATAAAATTTCTGCTGTGCGTGGTTGAATTTTAAATTGATCAATTCCCCGGTCTTAGAACGGATCTTGAAGAATTCCTCAATAAAATCCTTAGCAGTAAATTCTACAGCTTCACTTTGTGTCTCTTCGCCCATGATTCAACTGTTAAGTTCTGATCCAGTTCAACTCTGTCTGATGGCTTTTCGCCGACTGTGTCTCTTAAGAACTGTACGGCGTTCATATCACCCATTAATGCTCTTTGGACTACAGCAATGATGATCGCGGTCTGAACGTCTAAATTCTTACCTTCCATTTCGGCTAAAGACAAAACGTCGTCTGCCGTGCATAACTCGCCTTTCTTGAGGGTTTTCGATAGGAGGGTGTTGATTGTAAACTTCATTGATTCACGTTTCAGACGTTCGATCCTTTTCTTCTCTGCTCCTATAGCCTGCATTTCACGGGCTTCCTCAGACGTGATCTTTCGTAATTTTCCTGGCATGGTAACCTCCTTACGTATATTCAAATTGGGGTTTCGTATTTCAAAAATGGGGGCGATTTTTAAAGGGGGTCCTATAGAGGAAAAAGAATCACCGCGAAATCGGCTCCTACCCCGCCCCCTCCGGTACCCCGCGCCGGGAATGATGAACCTTATTATATGCAATGGGCCGGGCTTCCTTCCTTATGTCCCATGACCGGGACTCGTAGCCCCTATGAATAAAGGCTTATTCGATGATATGCAACAGGGACGCAACGGGCCACCGGACCGGACCGGATCGCATCGGCTATGCTATAGCGTGTTAGATGGTCACGTGATCCTATGAGCGGATCGCCTCTTTCGTATCTCCGGTGACGTGAGAAGGAGGACGGACGCCCAACCCATCAGCTATAAATGCGCTATAGGTATATGTTTCGTGTACATCCTCCGGGCCTCCGGTTCTTATTGTCTATTCCCTGGAATATGTTTATGCTATTTCCCTATATGCTTTTATCCTTTTCCTTCATCCTGTGGCTTTTCTTTTTCTTGACTTTCGGCCGGACCGGCTACAATCAGCCCGCAAAACTCACATCTATATTGATACGATCCCGGCTTTCTCTTTTCCCTTCTCATATCATGCCCGCATCTCTTGCACTTCATCGTGATCCCTTCTTTCTTTTTGACTTTCCGGCCGGGCCTGGTGCTTCCCTGGTGCGCGTCTTTCGTCCCTGGTGCGCTTCCCTGGTGAACGCTTCCGGCCTTCCCTGGTAAACAAAAAAAGCCCCTCTTTCCGGGACTTCTTACAATATCAATTTATCACCATTTGAACGCGTCCAGGGCCGTTTTTTTGCGTCATCACACAATTTCACACAATTTCATTTTAGCCCATGAATAAAGGCTTTTTAGCATGCCGGTGCCCTGTTGAACGGCTAACTGAAAAAATTTCTTCAAAAAGTTGTTGACATGTTGACCGGTTAACGCTAGAATGGAGACGTAATCAGTTAGACGGTTAACCCGCCGGGATGGCCTCCCATATCAGCCCGGTCCTTGAACGCCGAAACAAGTTTCAAGTAGGATCGCCCGATCTAGTAGGACGTGGCCCACCGGTATCACCTTCTAAGCCCGTGCATTCAAGCCTATACAATCGGTCCTTTAAATCCTTAACGATAAGCGTTGCGCTTCAAATGTAATGTAGCCGGGGCCCGTTGCAAGCCGGGATAAATACAGAGCACATATAGGAGGAAAAACATGAAACAGTATTCAATCAGAAACACATCCGCATTAGAAAACACTTTAAAGGAAAACGGCTATCGCTTAATCGATTATACAGACTTTGGAAACACTCAAGTTAGATCAATGCAAGCCTGGCAGGTACTGGCCGACGTTGAGGATTTATCCACAGGTGAAGTCTTAACGATCCCGGTATTACAGAGCTATTACACGCTGGTAGCTTACAAGATGAACGGGGAAACGGTCAGATGTGGTCGCTGGTCCTCTACTACTTCCAAACAAACGACGATTTGGTCCCGGTATTAGGGGCCCTGTAATGTGGCCGATGGACGTTGCAAGCCGTCAGAAAGAACACAGAGCACAGGAGGAAAAAATATGTCATTAAATTATGAAAAATTATCACGTCATTTTTGCGGAGATTTTGTAGGGATCGCGGAAAACGTTTTAAGCCGGATCGACGCCGACGAAATTAAAAACGATCCATATGAAGCCGTTTTTCAAGCTATGGATGATGAATTGATTTATACGGCGGACAGATGGGCCATGATCGAATACTATTGCACCCCGGAAAACGCGGATTTTGACAACGCCTGGGAGGCTTTCTCTAACGATCTAATGGACGCTATAAACGACGGCGTCCTGGAGGCCTAATGGAACAGTATATCGGTTTAGTTGAACTTGAAAACGGGGATTATTACGACGTTGTGAAACTGGTCCGGGAGGATGGAACCTGGCTTGAGGCCGGATGCGTAACAAATACCGGCTTTATCAGATGTCACGGGATCGAATGGGACGACGACGAAAGCCTGGATGGAAACCTTCAGAGATTATATGACGATGTCGTCGAGGCGCACCTGTTAGAAGCTGACGTAAGAGATTTTTTGAAAGACTACTAGGGCTCCGGCCCTTCTCTTAATGCGACTGTTACCGGGTTACAAGCCCCGGATGGGAAACGCAGAGTAAGAGGAGGAAAAGTATGAAAATGTACAGAAACGAGATATCAAAGAATATCGCAACAATTCAGAAAGTGACCATCAGGCCATACGACGGCGCCGACATGAAAACCGGTTGGCGGACAATGGCATGGGACAGTGACGGAATGCTTTATCACGTGAGCGTCTTTGAAACGAGAGAAGGAGCAGAAAACGATCTTAAAGAAATGTGCTTCAACATGACGTCTTATTGCTCAATGTAAGGAGGAGAAAAAATATGAAGACGTTTGCAAACGGCTATGGCCACTGGGCCACAATCAAAGAAGTTCACATTGACAACGAAGATTGGAACCCCTGGTACGAATTAAAAATAAACAACGGGCATTCGCTTGATTGTAGCTTTTACAGATCGGAAGCAAGCGCAATGAATGCACTCAATGATTTTATCCGGTGGGTAGAGCTTGACGGGGAGTGATCCCCTTCTTAAAACCGCCTTTGGAGGTCCGAAGCCCTCATGAGAAAGAGTTGACGGAGAAGGAGACGAATTATGACTGAAAGAGAAGAATTCTTTAAACACATGATCGACGACTATCTGTTTCTGGATGGCGTTGATGAGGATGGATGGAGATGGTATGGAGCTAGGAAGTATAAGCAGTTTGGATCTTCCGGAGATACTACCACAACGTACCGGATGCAGACCGGCTTTTGCTCCCATGTGAACATCGAACAGAAGGAGTATGTGATCGTTGAGACCGGGGAAGACCCAGTAGCTAACTGTAAAGAGAGGGCCTACGCATATCACTCATATGAAGAGATGTTCGACGCCTGGACCGACAACTACAAAGAAATGTTTGCCGGGCTATT
>Ga0310695_10002406_pt1 | contig 39686 bp, 39 predicted proteins | sample RumenRJG_04DNA_FD_203882 | JGI IMG/M metagenome (GOLD analysis project Ga0310695, IMG submission 203882) | Bovine rumen microbial communities from Lethbridge, Alberta, Canada - RJG_04 (v2) (version 2) | ecosystem: Host-associated > Mammals > Digestive system > Stomach > Rumen | place: Canada...
CATCAGCATGCAGCATTGACAGCAATGCGATGAACAGATTCAAGGTCAGAATCTACGGTTATACAAATTAACAGTAAATTAAGAAAACTTAGTAGACAGAAAGATCTGCATATCTGTGCAGATCTTTTTTATTTGCGTACGAAAGAATTAAATGATTGTCTGGCAACGGCAGGGAATTATGGTCATCATCAGATTTTCCGGATAATTATTTTTTTATATTCCTCATTTAACATAATGTGTATTATCGGAAGTATAGTACAATAAATATACTTATATAGTGGCGAATGCGAAAAAAATAATCAAATTCAACTTATGTATGGATACAAAAATGAAAACGATAACAATTACTAATCAGAAAGGCGGCGTTGGTAAAACAACCCTGGTAATCAATCTTGCACAGTTCGCAACTATCGAACACAAGTATAAAGTTGCTGTTATAGATTTAGATACTCAGGGTAACGCATCATGGACTTTAGCTTCAGATGTAATTGCCAATACCGGTAATATCTTCTTTGATAACAAGATTGACAGCTTGAATGCTTCCCGTGATTTAAATGTAATTTCCTCAGACTACCGACTTGCCAATATTGAGAAAATTGACGTTGAACAAATTGCTGATAACCTGAAGGCAATTCAGAAAAAACTTCAAGAACAGAACGTTGACCTTTTTATTATTGATACACCGCCTAGTATGGGAAATGCTCTGGTAAGTTCATTACTGGTTGCTGATTATGTGCTTTGTCCTATTGAGCTTGAAGCGTTCTCATTACAAGGTGTTCAAAAAATGCGAAACGTCATAAACAACATCAAGACACTGAACTCTGATTTAACTGAACTGGGATTACTCCCATCCCGTGTAGAAAACCGTAATGCTACACACAGAAGACAGCTACATGAGATCCAGCAATCCTTTCCACAGTTAATTTGTCCGTATTCAATCTTTAACAGATCAAGTATTGCAGACGCTGTTTCAGAACGTACATGGATCGGAAACAACAAAAAAAACAGTGCTAAAAAAGCTGCTCACGAATTGTCTGATGTAACAAACTGGATCTTACAAAGAATTGAGTTGGCATAAATAAGGAGGAATATATGAGTATTGATTTACGTGATTTAGGTAGTTTATCCATTGATAACACAAAATCTTCTGGTGCAATGATTATTGATATCAACTTAATTGATGAAGATCCTAACCAGCCAAGAACAGAGTTCGACAAGGAAACACTTCAAGAACTTGCCGATACCATTGCCGAGCGAGGCGTTAAATCTCCAATTTCTGTACATAGAACAGAAGGCGGTCGCTTCATGATTAATCACGGAGCAAGGCGTTACAGAGCAAGTATTCTTGCTGGTAAAACCACTATACCGGCTTTTATTGATGATGATTATACGCAGGCAGATCAGATAATTGAGAACATCCAGCGTGACAACCTTAAACCTATAGAAATTGCTAAATACATTGAAGCAGAGAAGGCAAAGGGCTTGTCACAGAAGGAAATTGCAACACAGTTGGGTAAAGGTCAGAAATATATCAGTGATATGCTTTCCCTGTTATCCCTCTACCCTCCTATTCAGGAACTGTTCGATGCTAACAGATTTGATGGTGTAGCTCCCGTTACTGAGTTGAACAGACTCTATAAACAGGATCAAGCCAAAGTGGATTTATGGCTTCAGGAAATCACACCTGATGAAACCATAACTCTAAAGGATGTTAGGAAGCTGGCGCAAATCATTAAAAATAGTGATGCATTCAGCGAAGTAACCGCTTTACCGAATATCAAGAAAACTGATGAAACTACAGCATTGACAGAAGCTGAACTTGAAGATCTTGAGTTGCTTGAAGAGGATGATTTACCGGATGAATCAGATAATACGCCATCAGATAATACGCCGGAAGCAACTCAAACTAAACCTGAAAAGATTTTCAAAACTGTAAAGGAAATTCAATGCAGTTCTGAAAAATATGGAACCGTAACTATAGTATTTAAGGAGGCTGAAGAAGGGAAAATATATGTATTAACAGATGATGGAGTAAAAGATATAGCTATCAACGAACTCCGGTTAAAAAGGGTTATTTTTTAATTACTAGTAATATTTTTTAAGACAATAATTATGTTAGCAATACAAAAATTCAGTGAATACATTCCATTCACAAACTATCTTAAAGGCAATCAGGCAAAATCATGCCTGATTAAAGGTTGGAACCGCATCGACTGCAAGGAGGCAAGGGATACTATAGCAGACTGTCCTTCTGATACATGGATTCAGAGGCGTCTACGTGTTCGGGATGAAAATGATAACTATGTATATTCAGGATTAATCATTGTTGATGTTGATGATCCTACCTGGGCTGATAAAGTCCTAGAAAGAATTATGAAAGAAGACATCAAGTGCCAGGCTCGTAAAACCAAACATGGCTATCACTTTATCTTTCGCATTGTTCCATCTCGATTCAATGCCTCAACAAATGACTATCTGAATGCTTTGGAACTGTCAGAATTATCAGAAGCAACACACATGAAAACAGAATTTGTTTCAGATCCTGTTGTTGACTTCAAATTCACAGAAATAGTGAGGCATATAGTAGATGTTAAGGGGGCTTATGTAGGTAGAACATCAGAACGGTTCGACAGAGTTATAGACCGAAACATCAGCTACGATAATCAGTATTCTGGAGCTGAATTATCAGCACGTAATTCTGCAGAAGAACTACCGGACTGGTATCCTGCTTTTGACGATATTCCTGACTGGCTAATTCCTCAAAAAACTTTTAAAGGTTCAAAAATTCCGGAGTCTATTATGTTCTATCGAGAAATTGAAGAAATGATCAGTATGTCCGACTCATATATATTCGATCAGAAGAATATTAACATTCCTCAGTTCCTGCGCTGCATCAACAATGTATTCGACTATCGACTTGTTGAGAACTCAAACCAGGAACGAGATTTATTTATATACAGTAACGGTTATTACCAGCTAGTAGCAGATGATATTTTCATCGGGATAATAGACTCTATCCTATCTTTTCAGGATATAGGTGAAACTAAAAACTGTTCAGATATAACCAGGAGCATCTATAGTCAGTTTAAACGACATATAAATCTTGATTACATCTGTTCGGATACAGAGTTAGATTCCGATGAAAGCATAGTAAATTTCAAAAATGGAATATTGAATTTAGAAACAGGTGAGTTACTACCCCACTCCCCTAAATATCTAAGTTCAATCCAGATTCCATGCAACTGGGATACCAACAAAGACAGTCCAGAACCAACCGTATTCATAAACTATTTAAAACGACTTACTGCAGGACTTCAGGATCAGGAACAAATAATCAGCATGATTCTGCAATACTGCGGTTGTTGTTTAACAAATGTTCCGGTCTGCAGAACGAAAGGTGCTTTGATATTTCAGGGAAAATCAAATGCAGGAAAATCTCAGATCTTTAACATGATGTTTGACTTGATCGGTAAGAAGTATAGCATTCCTATAGATCTGCAAAATCTTTCATCAAACAGGTTCGCAACAGCAGCACTTTACCGTAAGCGATTAACAGGTCATGCTGACTTACAGCATTCAGCTATTATTCGTTCTGCAGATATATTCCGACAGATAACAACCGGTGACATTATCTATGGTGAAGCAAAATATAGAGATAGTTTCAGTTTCATCTATAAAGGAGGTCTTATATACTGCTGCAACTCAACTCCTAACTTTGGTGACCAGGATGAAGCTCTCTATAATAGACTTTATATAGTACCTTGCGAAAATGAAATACCTGCCAGCGAGCGAGATCCGGATTTACTCAACAAATTTAGAAAAGAATATCCTCAAATCATAAAACTCATGCTCAGAGAATTTCTGAAACTGAAGAAAAATAACTGGCACTTATACGTTGGTGGAACTGTAACCAAAGGTAGAAAAGATTACGAAGATGGTTCTGATAACGTAAAAGATTTCTGTGAATTGGTTGTTACAGATGATACCAAATACAGTTTTCAAACCGTCCAGTTCTGGTATGATGCCTATGTTTCCTATTGCAGACTATACGATTCCAAAGGAACGATGTTAAAGAAGCAAGCGTTTATGAAAAGGTTTGAAGCAGTTACGGGATGCAAACGTAATAGAATTAAGGATTTAAGAGCCTACAATGTTCATCCAACAATAGATGCACTAAAACTTAGAGATAAACTAGTTAACTAAAAAACTAACTTACCCACAAAAAAGAAGGACTCAGCCCAATACACAAACTGAGTCCTTTATTTTTTAAGACTAGTCTCATTATATCAAAAAAAGAGCATAAAACAATCAAAATGTTAGTTTTTTAGTATATTATTATTGCTAAAACGATCATTTTGTATATTTTTTTCCTAATTTTCTTAGGAAAGAGAATCTAAAAATAATCAGATATACTCAATATATATGGCTGTTTTAGCCATATAAATGGCGTATTTTAATGTAAAAAATGGCAATTAACCCTTTGAATTGGCGGTGATGGCAGTGCTTTTTTATTATAAATCAAATACTTATACATTAAGTGCCATTTCTGTAATATACTCTATAGGGAAATTAATAAATTAATATAAAAAAAGAATAAAAAATAATTTGGCATTTTGGCGTTTTTGACAGATATCTATTTGATTTATAACGATTTTATACCGTCATTCTACTAATTATGACTTTGGCAAAATTTGTTAACTATTTGATTTTACGTACTTTTTAAAAAGAAAGATGGCGGTCAGAAATGGCTAAACTGAATATATCAACGCTACAAATCATAGGAATCTCTGATCCATAATGAAAAGAAGTTAAAAGGGACAACAACTCCAATAAAAACCACCATATTTATTTTAAAAGAACGCTTCCTAATTTTTTTAGGGAAATCAAACTATTCTTTTGTAGATTCTTTCAAGTTTGGCACAAACATCTTCAAGTTTGGCACAAAACCCCTCAAGTTTGGCACAAAACCCCCTCAAGTTTGGCACAGTTGGCACAAATTATCTTTATAAATCAAATAGTTAACTCTATTTGTGCCAAACTTAAAATAACCTTTATATGGAAATGAATAATAGTTATATAAAAAAAAGTTTTTAAAAAAGTTTGGCAAGTTTGGCACTTTTACTGTTAAGTAATTGTTCTATATAGATTTTCTGTGCCAAATTTGTGCCAAACTTGTGCCAAACTTGATTTAAGTTTGGCACAAGCATCTACAAGTTTGGCACAAATAACATATAATCGTTTTTTTATCGAATATTTTTCGACATGCAGAAAGCCAAATTTCTGTATTTTGATGAGTTAATCTGAAGAATCTCTGATCCAGATTGGAAAGAAACGAAAAAGGACCCGGCAACGATAACAAAACCGAGTCCTTTATTTTTTAAGACGAGTACATTATAACAATAACCATTCAGTTCGCAAATTATTATGCAAAATTTGAATCAAGTTACTTTTAATAGTTGGTAAGTTCAAAATCGTTTGGCTCAATAGGGCTCTATAACATATCTTTAAACGCAAAATATTTCCTAATTTATTTAGGAAATTATCTTCCACGACCTCGGCGTTTATTTACTTGTGAAGGATATTCCTGGGTATTATTCTGAACTTGAGTATTCTTCGGCTGTTGTACAGATTGTTCCTGACTGTCTACAGTCTGTGTATTGATTGTTGGTTTATCGTTAGGAGCATAGAATGAACCGTACATTTTGATATTTCTCTGAGCGTTCTTCCAATCCTGCAAAAGTGAAGATTGAGCAACTTGCTCAAATAATCCACATTCTATTTTATTTGTTGGGTTTACACGATCCCACCCTTTTTCATCAAATGGATTAGGATCACTACCATCCGGGATATACCAGCAATGCTTATTGATATCCCATTTTGCTCCTAAATTCCTTGCTTGATCTCTTTTACCAAAAGGAATATTAAAATAAATACTTTTATCTGACATTTTACTGTTACTTAAAATGTCTAAAGGCAAATTACGTTGCAAAGATGTTGCCAATTCCTCAAGGAATATAGTGGTATTCTCAAAATTTAAATCGGAAGTTTTAATGGTTCCACCTATTTCATTATTTTTAAAACAGATATTATGAACATCAATATTCATTTCCTGTTTAAATACTTTGACAAAATCTTTTATTGCTAATTCATCAATGCCAAACTCAAAAGCATTATTTATAGCTTTACTGCAAGCAACAAGTTTGTCATTGATTGTTGATGAAGGAGTATTACTCTCTTTAACATTTAGCACATCCTTATTATCGTTGAACAACTTTACTAAATTTGAATATTGAGTAATAGAATCCTTATTTGGTTTAACAATATTTGCCAACTTATTACGTTCATCAAGCTCTGATACTCTAGCAATAAAATAGGAAACATTACAAACGTTTCTTAAAGTTCTGTAAATAATAGCGTCCAACGTTTCAATTTTTTGCGTAACTGCAGGTTTTATTTTTTGTGAATCAACATTATGTTTAGCTTGACAGCAAGATTCAAAAGACTTTTTTATCATTTCAATGCTTGTGGGGAAAATATGATCTTTGCATTCCTTTTTAAATTCACGAAAACTCATCTTTGCATTAACACATGAAAATAATGAACTCAAAACAAGATCACTAGAATTTCTTTGTTCCAAATACAGTTCTTTGTTCCTATATATATTTTTTAAATCATCGCCCAAATCCAGAATATTACTGCGAGCATTGAATATATTTTCTTCATAATGACCTAAAACATTAACAATGCCAATCAAACCTTGATCAATCTCAAAAGCTACCAATCTGTTACTGTTATCTAAGTTCCTAACAATATATCCGTTCAACGGAGCATCTAAGTAACCAACCTCATCAGGATTATCTGTCTTTCCATGCTTTGAGCGTCCATAGGGAGATCTATTGACTGGTTTATACCGATGCTCATAATTATTTTCATCAATATTATAGTAACTATCTATTGATTGAATAGCTACAGCCAACCTTGTCAAATACTTTCCAACTTCAGCATCTTGAGATACAAGATAATAACTGATTAACCCCATAAGCTGATTTTGCTGCTTTTCGGGGATTACAAAAGATACATTTTTCATTTTTCATCCCGGCTATTAATGCTAATGCCTCGCATTTCAGCTAATTTTCTTATATTGTCCATATTTTGAAGAAAGAATTTCTTTTTTTCATCCTTCATCTTTCTATATTCTTCTGGGTGATTCCGTTGCAATTCAAGTATTTTTTGAAATCTTTGATCTGATAATTTCTGACTCAGATCAACCCAAAACAAGTCTACATCTTTACGACTTAATTCCATATGTAAATCGTCTAATATGGAAATTTTATTTTCATACCTATACACTAAAAGATAAGCAATAATCTGATTATGGCAATACCTTTTGAATATCCAGTTATCATCTACAGCAGAGGCAATGTTAAGTATCCCTCTGAGATATGGAACATAGGGATAAAGAAAATCAACTTTATCACAGGTTGTACGGTCACAGACAAGATCTAAAAGTAAAGTATAGCATTGCTCGTATTCAAGGGCATTTTGAATGTCTTTATGGTATGAAAGATGGTATTTTTCCTTTTCAGCATCAGTACAAGCTCTTTCTGTCTTGATTGGTTTTACAACATCCAAAATTTTTTGAAAATCATCTTTCAAAGCATCAATCTGATATATATCTTCTTCTTGATACCTATCACAGCAACAACTTACATGATTCATAAAATATCTATCTAATTTAATATATTCAACTTGTTCAGTCATGTTTTTTGACTCCTCGAATACGAATTTAAAATGTAATACAATGTTTATTTCCTAATTTATTTAGGAAAATACCCACTTACTATTTTTTCAAATCTGCTGGCATAAACATCATAAGGAATAGTCCAGATATAGTTATAGACAATATTTTTAAAATCAGTCAGATGCCCTATATCTGTCAATTCAATATTTCGGTTTTCTGGGAAGGTGTAATTATTGTAATCAACAAAAAATACAAGTTTACCGGTTTTTCCTTTCTTCCCTTTAATATTCAATTCAAGTCTTGAATGTCCAGATTTATAAAGTTTACGTCTTACAACTTCATCAATACCCGAATAACCTATTAAAGCCCTGATAGCTTTTAATTCATAATTCTTAAAAAGCTGCTGTGGCGGTTTAATAGGAATATGCTTCACTTTTGAACGTGCCGTTACACCAATGGAATATGATTCCATTTCTGCCACATTTACCGGAAGGTATTGCGATAACAGCAACGCATTTTCACTATCATATTTTTTTTCAAAATCACAGTATAAAGCCTGAATTGCATCATCTGTCATAAACGCAAACGGACTTACTGCAACAGTCTGCCGTGAGAAAGCTGCAATGCTGTTTTCCAGGAATGAAAACAACTGATCCGGATTAAACCAAATAAGTTCCGAATCGGATTTATTCAAATGGCAATTAATGATTGCTCTCCAATTAGGAACAGATCTAGTTCCCTGAATAAAAATATGAGGCACATTAGAAGTGATATATTCACTCACCCAATTTCTTCCTACCTTTAAAAATTCGCAAACATCAGCAACGCTCAATGTGTGTGTTTTATCCAAAGCTTTCAGAAGGTTTTCATAATCCATTTTTATAATTGGAGAAGTAATCTTACTCATAATATTACCTATGATTTATGTTGGTTATATCACCCACATAGAACTATTTTAAAATTTTAGGAACTTTGGTTACCTGCTCTTTAAGTTCATTCTTTGAAAATCCTGTCAGTTCTGATAGCAGTTTTCTACCGTATTCCTGGAGTGCATTTATTTCTGCTATTCTTTCCTTGTAGGAATTAAGCTTCATAAGCATCTGCATAACCTGTTGATATTCTTCATCATGAAGCATCTCATTAAAATTTTTTGAATATACAAACATATAAGGTTGTTTAACCTCATGAATAGCCTTATCCAGATAGCGCAGAAAATTTGATTTATCATGGAAAGAACCGTACCAACCGGAAATATTACCATCAATGTCAACATTCGGTTTATACTCACGACTGTAATCATTTTCTTTCACGATAGTACCAACCATTTCCAAAACGGTTTTACCGTCTTTCTTTAATGCTCTTCTAACCTTGTAACCACTAGCCTGACGTTCAAAATATAATGCTGACATATCAATCTCCTGAATCATTCAACACTTATATATTACCTAATTTTTTTAGGAAATACAAGATATTTTTTCATAATTTTTTTAGGAAATTTTACCTAAATAAATTAGGAAATACTTTCTATTATTACCTAATTTTTTTAGGAAATAATAGAAAAAACAACCATGTTCCTAAACATTTAAGGAACATGATCGCTCATTTATCTAAGCATCAGTATCGTTGCCGCCATAATCACAGTCATAATCAGCCCCACCACAATGCCAGAACCAAAGATAAGAACATTATCCTGAATTCTTTTCTTCTGGGTCTTGTTTACTATCTTTTCCAGTTTGTCACACTGACTGTTAAAGGTTTCATCCACTTTAGTCAGAGCTGCATTAATGCCGGATAGAACAGCTTGATTTGCTTCTTGTCTGGATTTAAGCGTGTCACGTACCAGTTTTGTTTCAGATAATTCCAGGATAGTAGTAATTGACTCCTGAATAGCTGCATTCATATTCAGATTGAAGTTGTCACTCAGTTCCCTGACTAAATTCAAATCTTTAACCCTTTGTTCTGCAATGGTCTTCAAAGTAGCATTGAATTCATTCAAGATCTGAGATTGAAGATACCAGGCAACCAAAGATGGATCATCCGGCATAACCCGGATGTTAAACCTGCTCTGAATATCCTTCAGAAGTTCTTCTCTGTCAGACATATTATTCATCAGTTGATCCCTGCGGCTTGAATGACAGCAAAGTAGCGATCTTTAACAGTCTTAATCCTGTGTTTGGACATTAGCGTGATAGTATCATCCTGCATAGCCTCAGCGAATGTATGACCGCTTTTAAGCAGCAGTTCAAAATCCTTACCGAAAAGCATTGGATCAAGATTTGGCATATCAATTAAATACTTGATAGCTTCCTTGTGATCGATATAAGTATTAGTCTCTGTAAAACCTTTACCCTTCCACTGGATATCACCGTTATAGCTATTCATCCAAATAGCAATCTCAGGAGCAGGATCAAATTTAGAATAAGTCGATAGAATACCGGCAACCCCCATCAACGTATCATCAGCAGACTGACCGCCAGCAATGACTGAATGCAGGCACACAGAACAGTCAGCTTCTTTCAGAAAGCCAAATAGGTTACATGATGCAATGTATTTGTTAATAGGTATAAAAGTAGATGCACCGGAATCAACAACGACCGCATCAACGTCACTGGTAATAATCTTTTCAACCATCAAATCAAAGTTATGCGGATCAATACTATCGTTTTTAAGCAACGGAATAGAATCCACATTCAGCGATTTAAATCTGGTAAATGATTTATTTACCGGATCAGTGTCAAGACACAACACCTTCTTATCAATACTCAATAGATATTGAGTAAGAATAGTAGATATAAGCGTTTTACCGACACCGCCTTTACCCTGCATGATGAAATGAACCTGTTTAGTCATAGTTACCTCCTTAATTACCTACCAGTTCATCAATGAATTTAGTTGAATCACCGTCCCAGTTGGAAAACGAAGGTGCAACGAGCTGTGGCTTGTTTTCCTTCTTTTCTGCCTTGACTTGTTCTTTTTTTGTTTCGGTTGTGGAACCGGTTTTCTTTGACAGTTCATCAAGCTTGTCTATTTTTTCAGCAAATTTCCACGACGAAATTGTTTTGTTGCCCAGGATCTTAACCCTTACCAATCTGGAAAAAGTCTTATATGTCATGGAAATCGCATCCTTATACAGCAGGTAGTCGTACAGCATCATCAGTGTAAACTCTTTATCAAGACCTTCCTTGATAAAATCTTTCAAACTAAGGATCTGAGTCAGATACAACTGCTGTTTAATCTTCTTTTTATCAGCAGAAGTCTTAAACTGCTGAAAGAACATTTTGCAATCTTCAAAGCACACTTTGTTATTTTCTGTCATATTTCACCTATATAAAAATCAAGCAATTTTATGAATCACCCCTTGAATTATAATCATTAAGAATCTTTGATACAAGATTAAGATTCATTAAGCTACTTTAGCATACCTTTGGTATATCATTGATATACATAGGTATTTTATTAAGAAATATTAAGATATATAGCTACACATAGCGACTAATTAAGATTTATTAATAATATTTAAGACACATTGAGATTCATTAAGAATCTGTTACAATGTATGTCAAATATTCTCACTTAAAACGGAGGGCAGGATAGGTGTTTGTGGGACACTTTTCTAGGGAAAAGTTCCCCCAACAAACACGACCCGACATTCTTATTCGCAACGTGAAGTTGCTCAACGATCCGGCAATCCTGCTCTGCGAGGCTAAATTATTATGAATAAAACATACCCTGTACGACTGCGATGCAGACTCAGCGAAGCTGAATTACAGAGCCATAAAACTCTGGTAAAGGAACTGAATATTTCTTCACAGAAATTTCTGTATCTGCATTTATTGAATTATCAGCCGGACACTGACATCCGGGCTGTAATGGTAAAGGACGTGCTGAAAATTTTGGAATCAGCAAATGAACTTACTCGTAAAATGAAAACCTATATTGAATCAAGTTTATATAATTTACCTCCCGAAGTTAAATACTGGAACCCGGAAACAATCGCCACATACCACAGGCGACTTAATGAAGCATTAATAGAAATCAACCGACTTCTCCAGAACATATCTGACAGCGATCCTCATACAAAGTTGATCCGGGAGGAAGTAAGAACTACAAAATCCGATTTGCTTGATCGGGTTCTGTTTGTGCGGATTAAACCAGACGACCGTGAAATCATTCGCCGTAATGCAGATAAGTGTATGTTGTCTATTTCAACCTACATACGTTTTATTGCCACTGGAAGAAAACCAAAAAGCAGGGAATGTCTGACAGCCTGCCGGGAACTTGCCAAAGTTCAGGGTGATTTAGGACGTATAAAAGGTATTATGCATTACTGGTTATCAAAAGATTCTCATTTATATGGTTTACCCAAAGCAACCAGGCTAATGATTATCATGAATGCAAAACAGGCGATTCTAAATCAGAAATTAACGTCATTAATTTTTGATCAGTTTTCATATATGTTGAGTTAACTATGATATCCAAAGAAATAAAGATGAATGATGTTGGTAAAAGCAGTTTTGACAGGCTTGTTGACTATATTACCGACCATCAGGGCAACGAATTAAGAGTTCAGGATGTTAAGATCACAAACTGTAATTCAACAACTCTTAAAGATGCCGTTGCAGAAATTCAAGCAACACAGATGGTCAATCAAAGAACTAAACTGGATAAAACTCTGCATCTGCTGCTCAGTTTCAAACAGGAAGATGCAGCGAGGCTAACACCAGAGTTACGAGAGAAAATTGAAAATGAATACTGCCAGAGAATAGGTTTAGGTAATAACCAGAGGATCAGTGTTTTTCACGGAGATACGGACAATCCACATATACACATTGCAATCAATAAAATAGATCCTAAAACATTTAGGATCAACAATCCTAAAGGATTATGGAAAGCAATGGCTTCCGCCTGCAAAGCTATCGAACAGGAATATAATCTGAAGCTTGATAATCATGGTTTTGAGAAAACCAAAAGCCAGGATCGTGTAAATGATGCTGAAAAAATGAGTGGCAAGCAGACATTATGCTCATACATACAGAAAATTGAAACCTTGAAAACTGCAAAATCCTGGAAAGAGTTTCATCAGATCTGCAAAGAACATAATATTTCACTTAAACTGCGAGGTAACGGTTTTGTTTTCACTGACGGCAAGCACTTTGTCAAGGCTTCCACAGTCAACCGCAATTTTTCCAAAGCTAAACTAGAAAAGAAATACGGTAATTTCACAGAAGAACAAAAGGACAGTTACGATCTAATTGTTACTGAATCAGAACACTCACAACAAAAGCAGCAGGACTTTGATTTCAATGATCGTAGCAGGGAAAATACATCAGGAACAAAGCAACAGACCTCCATTGATTTAAGTCAACTTAAAGAGCTCTATATCAAATCCAAACAATACGACAGCAATACACCTGCAGATAACTATAAATACATGAATTCCGAGCAGAATCAACTATATCAGCAGTATGTTCAGTATCGTATTGAACTCAACTACAAGCAAAAGAAAAAGCAGGCATTCAAGGATTTAAAGGAACAATACCGGGATTTGTATGAAAACCGCAAGTTTGAGATCAAACTGATTCAAGAGTCCGGGCTGGACTATGCCCTAAAAAAGATGATGTACTCAATCATCAAAAAAAACATAGAACAGAACAAAGAAGCACTTTATCTGGCGGAAAAATTCAGGTTGCGTAAGCTCAGAGAGAAAAATACCTGGCGTGGTTATCTGCATTCTGAAGCTCTGCATGGTAATGAAACTGCTGTTGAAATTCTAAGAAACACGAAGGAGCGCAAACTCAACGCTGAAATAATGCAGAAGCTGGATGAAAAACTGATGGCAAAAGCACAGCCGGTTTATGTTACCAAATCCGGAGGAAAAATATACCGCACCGCACAGCACTACATAAGGCTGTCAACGTCAGGGTTATTTATCCAGAAGATTGATTCAAAGAATTCAATCAACTGGAAGAAGGGTTTCACGAAAACAAACCTTAATGCCATTACCGGGATCGATACAGAAATAGCTGCAATAATTCGTCTGATTGAAGAACAAAAAAAGAAGATAGAACAAGAGAATAAGCAGCGTACAACCGGCAAAATCATAACAGCGATCAGAAACAGAGCTGTAGATACAATCTCACGTATCAAAGAAAAAATCTCTAAAACTATACACAAAGGCAGGAAATTATGAGTAATACAGATAATGATGCAAACTTTGATGAAGAAATTGCACAGTTGGATGAACTGTCAAAGATAATCGAAAATCTTGAAGAAGAACCACCACCAGAACCGGAATCAGATAAAAAACCTGATGAACCAACCCGATACAAGTCCGTTGCACTTGAGCAGTGTCCCATGATGTTCAAGCCTTCTGATAATGTTGCTTGCAAGTCTTGCATTCTGGCTAAATGGTACGGAAATGACTTATCCCTCAAGTGCTACTGCAGGGATATGTATCAAATAGTTTACGACAGCGAACACACAGAAAATGCTGTTCATTATTGTGATAAATTTCCGCAGAGTAATTCCTAATTTTTTTAGGAAATAAAATTATATAAATTATCGAACTTAAAGGTTAAATTCATGAAAAAAGTTGATCCATCATATGATAACCGGGTAGGACCGGAACGTTTTGAATCCCAAAACAAGCCTAAACAAGTTGCTCTAAAACTGACTATTCTTGCTGCCAGCTCTTTTCTCGGAATGTGGGGTTCCACGCAATATCTTGCACATACATTTCAATATCAGCCTGCTCTAGGTCCAAACTTTGAACATCTGTATGCCCCCTGGAAAATTTTCGAGTGGGAACTGAACTGGCATAATGCATATCCAAAGATTTTTGAACAGGCGGAATATATTATGTTCGGCGGATTATTTGCTGGTTTCCTTCTGGTTATAATCGCCACTCTCATAGCAGAATCAAAACTGAAAGGTAATAAATACTTGCATGGCTCTGCACGATGGTCCAATGTGCAGGATATCATTGATGCAGGTCTTGTCAGAGTCACTAAAGGTTTCGGAGGTAAAATTCAATATAAACAGCCTGATATTCATGATCCGGTTGTCTATGTAGGTGCATTCAGAGACAAATACAATAAATTCCACTATCTGACTCATTCAGGACCTGAACACGTTCTATGCTTTGCACCAACCCGATCCGGTAAAGGCGTAGGTCTGGTAGTTCCTACAATGCTTTCCTGGGGGCATTCTGTCGTTGTTAACGATATTAAAGGTGAACTATGGGCTCTCACTTCAGGATGGCGCAAAACCGGACTTCAAGGAAAATGCATCAGACTTGAGTTTGCCGCAAAAGGCTCTGCACACTGGAATCCGCTTGATGAAATCCGAGTAGGTACAGAATATGAAATTGGCGATGTACAGAACCTTGCACAAATGATCGTAGATCCCGATGGCAAAGGTTTGGACGGTCCCGACGGACACTGGAAAAAGACTGCTTTTGCACTCTATACGGGGCTTATTCTATTTGTTATTTACAAATCAAAAACTGTTCGTGAAATGGCAAATCCATCACCGCAGGATCAGAAGTACCTTAAAGCTAATCTTTCAACGATTGATTATCTGCTGGCAAATTCCGGAGAAATAAAAAAACTCTGGATAGAAATGGCAGCACATCCAAACGAAACTATTCGTGCAGCAGGAAAGGATATGCTTGACCGACCTGAAGAAGAAGGTGGTTCTGTACTGTCAACAGTAAAGTCTCACCTTTCTTTATACCGTGATCCGATTGTAGCAGAAAATGTTTCAGATTCAGATTTTTCCATCAGAGATCTAATGAACTGTAAAATGCCATTGAGTCTTTACCTGATTTCCCAGCCTTCCGACAAAGGTCGTATCCGTCCGATCCTCAGAATCTTCATCTGTATGTGTATGAGACTGTTGGTAAACAAAATGCTCTTTGAAAAGGGGCAGGCAAAGAAAATCTATGAATACCGTCTGCTTATGATGCTGGATGAATTCCCTGCTTTGGGGAAAATGGAAATAGTACAGGAATCCTTAGCTTTCGTTGCCGGATATGGGATCAAATGCTATCTGATAACCCAGGACTTAGGACAGCTCTACTCTGCTTATGGCAAAGATGAATCAATATCATCAAACTGCCATATTCAGAACTGTTTTCCTGCAATTAAAGACGACACCTGTGACTATATATCCCGTATGACCGGAGATACTACAGTAGTCCGTGAGGTTAAAAGCCGCAACGGTGCAGGCTTGAACGCCAAATACAGCTATTCCATCCAGGAAACTCAACGCAGACTGTTAACTCCTGGAGAAGTAAAGTCATTACCGGGAGCAGTAAAAAATGCTCAAGGAATGATCGAAAAAGCCGGTAAAATGCTGGTATTTTCAGCAGGACATCCGCCAATTTTCGGTGAACAACCGCTGTATTTCTTTGACAAGGTATTCAATGAACGTGTTGCTATACCTGAACCGCAGTCTTCCGACCGGATAACCGATAATGATCGAGTTTTCCGGGATGAAAAGGGCAATCGCATTAACATCAGCGGTCTGCAGATATCCGCTACTGATTTGAAAGGTAGCAACAAGTGAAATTATTACCCAAATCCAAAATTAGCAAATTCTTCAGCATAATCATTTTTCTGATTATTACTGTGCAGCTTTGGCTAAATTTAGATCCGAAAGTTGTTATCAATTCAACAACTTCAATGCCTGTCGGCATCTACTACCGGACTGATCATAAATGCTGCAGCAAAGACGATATTGTACTTATTGATACCCGTAAACTGATGCAAACTTCTGAAGAATGCAGGCAGGGGGTTATCAATGGGTACATATCTGAAGAATATAATCTTTTGAAACGTATTGTTGGTGTTAAAGGTGATATTGTGATCCTAAATAATTTAGGAATTACCATCAACAATTCTCTGCTCAGAAATTCCAAGCCATTAACTCATGACAGCCAAAACAGGACTGTTATGCATAACAATCTTGAAAACCGGATGCTTCTGGATCGTGAGTATATTGTTAAGGGAGACAGCAGCAAAAGTTTTGATTCAAGGTATTTTGGAATTGTTAAGCAGGATGAAATTATTACCACAGTAAAACCTATATTTACTCTGAATGTAGAATAAAACCGAACTTGAATAATCTATGTGGCTTTTAATACCAACATATATTTAACAAAAGGAACTAACTAATATGCTATTTATTGCAGAAAAGCCTTCAGTAGGCAGAGCTATTGCGGATCAACTAGGAATTATTAAGAAAAATGAAGGTTACATTGACTGTACAGGTAACAATACCGTTACCTGGTGTTTTGGACATCTTTTTGAACTTGCAGAACCTGAAGCCTATCTGGACAGTTCGGTTCCTGAGAAAGATGGTAAAAAGATCTGGCGATGGGAAGATTTACCGATTATTCCTGGGAAATGGCTCCTTGTTCCAAAGAAAGACTGCAAGAAACAAATCAAAATAATTTCAGGACTACTCAAAAAAACCGAATGTGTTGTTAATTGTGGCGATCCGGACCGTGAAGGACAGTTGCTAATTGATGAACTTCTTGATTATCTCAAATACATAGGTCAGGTAAAGCGTTACTGGTGTAATGCTGTAGATTCCACCTCCATCAAAAGAGCACTGACATCACTTAAACCAAATTCAGAATATCAGGGAATGAAATTCGCTGCTGAAGCTAGAGGGCGAGCAGACTGGCTTGTAGGGATCAACATGACTCGTGCTTATACGTTAGCAGCACACTCCCTTATAACTATTGGTAGGGTCCAGTCTCCTACACTCAAACTTGTAGTTGATCGTGATAGAGAAATACAGCGTTTCAAACCCAAACCTTTTTACTGCATTAAAGCTGTTTTTGAAGTAAACGGGAAAAAGTTCACTGCAGATCTGGTAAACAATGATAAGGTAACGGGTCTTGATAACGAAGGCAGACTTATCAGCACAGATGAAGCCAGAAATATTCTGACTGCTCTAAAAGCACATTCCGATGCAATCATTATGGACTGCACAGTTGAATTAAAGACTCAAAGACCACCACTATGCTACAGTTTATCAGATGCACAATCAGCTGCTTCAAATCATTTTGGCTATTCGGCAGAAGAAACACTGAATATTTGTCAATCTCTTTATGAAAAGAAACTGACCACCTACCCTAGAACAGACTGCGGTTATCTTCCTGAGTCCCAGTTCCATGATGCATCATCTGTGATGTCTGCAATTAAACAGACAGCCCCAGATTTGGCAGAATCTGTATCAAAAGCTGATTTGTGCATTAAAACAAAAGTATGGAATGATGAAAAGACCACGGCGCATCACGGAATTATACCGACAATGCATTCAGGTGATTCTGCAGTTCTGAATGAAAAGGAAAAAAATCTTTATAAAATGATCGCACAACGGTACATAGCAAATTTTTATCCTGATTACACATATGAACAAAAGACAATAACCGTTGAAGTCAACGGATTGCCGTACACATTCAAAGCAACAGGACAAACCACAAAAATAACAGGCTGGAAAGCAGTTTTGGGATCTGAAGAAAAAGAAAAAGAAAAAACAGAAACATCGCAACAGCTTCCTTCTGTATCTGCAAATCAGCCTGCTATGATGGTTAAATCAGGCTTTACTCAGAAAACCACTACACCGCCTGCTAAATTTACTGAAGGTTCGCTGATCAAAGCAATGGAAAACATCTACAAGTACACCGATGATCCGGAAATGAAAAAACTATTGCGTGACGGGGACGGCATAGGAACATCAGCAACCAGAGCCGGAATTATTTCAGAATTGAAAAGCCGAAAATATCTGGAAAGTAGCGGTAAATCAATCGTATCAACCGAAATTGGCAAGTCAGTTGTAGATCAAATACCAGAAAAGTTTAAATCTCCAATAATGACAGCTATCTTTGAACGTATTTTGGGAAAGATTGAAACAACCAGTACCGGTTCTGCAGAATTTCTAAAATCACAAGTTGACGAAATTTCAAAAGAAATAGAAAAAATCAAAGACATACGGATTAAGCTAGACGGAATAAAAGATAAAAACGTCAGTCAAAAATACCGCTGTCTTAACTGTGGTGGAGGACTGATCCGCCGCAACGGTAAAAACGGCTTCTGGTGGGGTTGCGAGAATTATCCAAAATGTAAAACCTCATATCCTGATAGCAACGGAAAACCCGACTACAATAAATAAAACAAATATAAGGAGTATTCAACACCCAATGTAAATAAATATGGTATGTTGGTTACAAAGCCAACATACCGTCCTACTAGAAAGGCTGATTCTTTGAAACTTTTTCTCGTTGTTCACTGTTTAGAATTGAATATCTGACACATTCATTGTTATCATGAAGCCAATCTACAGTAGTTTGCTTAAAATACTCTACAGGACTAACATTTTCAGCAGAATCAAAGTCAAACTTTCCTTCTGAAAAATCGCAACTCATGAATCTATTTGAACCATTACCAGCAATCAATAATTGATCAAACAGAATTTTGCCTGAATAGTCCTCTTTGGACAAGTCTTCCTCTATGTCCTTAATATAATCCCCAAAATTATTACAAGAAAGACATAAAACATACTTATGATAATCAACATCTTTTGTATCTAAAATAACAAAATTAGACATGTTTTTATCCTCCTAACTTCTATATAAACGTTCCGTAGGTTATTTAATCAATGATGTACTTTTTTATTGGTGATTTTTAAAATTAATTACATATTTTAGAGATAATGCAAATGAAGGTAAACATGATATAACGCCTATTAACTCATACCCTAACAAAGTCATTATTATTCCTGAAATAAAAAATAAGATTATGAGAAAAATCATCACATGAAAGACATGAATAAAATTTTTGAGGCTCTTATCAATATTATCTTTTTTCATATCTAACTGTTTATTAGCAATCTGAAATTCAGTGTCGTGTTCTTTAAAAATAAATTCAAGAACCTTATCCATTGTTCCTGCCTTTATTCGTTCATACTTTTCCATTTCTGACGCAGGAGGCAACGGTCCTGATATAACTTGATGGCTTATAATAGTAGGACTGTGCATTTCATTATTATTTCTTGCTGTCTTCATTTGTGTCCTTTGCGTCCTCTTCGTTAATAACTGTTATTGCTCTTCTCATTCTGTCACCAAGTTTCTCAAAATAGTAACCAATTCCAATTTGTTTTTTTCTTTCTCTGATAGCATCTAATTCAGCAAAAAGATCATCCATTTCTTTTTGAGCCTGATCAACTTTGTTTTGCAAACTATCCCAAGAAAAATCAGACCAAAAATCACTAAAAGTATATTTGCTTGACTTTGGTTCATCTAAATCTTTCAAAAGACTCATAACATATTCTCCTTTAATTTAAAACTATTTTATAGTTCTGAATATAGTTGATCTCGATACACCTAATTCACTTGCAATTTTAGATATAGGGATACCCTGAGACATCATTTTTCGGCAATTTTCTAATTTTTCACCACAAAGTTTTTTAGGGCGACCTGGCTTATACTGCCCTCTTTTTTTTGCTGCTTCTATTCCCTCTTTTTGCCGAGCTCGAATCACTTGCAGTTCAAACTCGTGTATTCCTCCTAACACCTGTAGCATAAGCTTTGCCATTGGATTAGCAGAATCTTGAGAAAATTCCATTGAATTTGTAACAAAATGAACAGTACAACCTTTAGCAGTAATATCATTGACAATATCTAATAAATCCTTCAGGTTACGTGCCAACCTATCAAGAGAATGAACATAAACATGATCACCTTCTCTAATGTACTGCAACATTGCCTGTAATTGCGGACGCTTACTATTCTTTGCAGAAATCTTTTCTTCAAAAACCTTATCAAAGGTCATACCATCCAACTGACGATCAGTAGATTGGTCAAATGATGATACTCTTTTATAAGCAATATTTTGATAGTTCATATGTTTCAAAATTCCTGAATAGATATTTTTGCAACACTTTTGTTTCATTATATACAAAAAGGTATTTTTGCAACACAAATTTTAGTGTAAAATATGAAGCGAAACGGAGTTGCATAATGTATACTTTTTGCGACATCTTTTTTTTTTGCATCAAACATAGATTATTACAGTATAAAAAATTAAAAAGGGATAAAACAATGAAAAAGCAATTTCTTCTGATTGGCTTGTTTTCTGTAGCTCTAGCAGGATGTAATCTGCTTCCACCATTAGGTAACATAGGTAGCACCAACAGTTCATCGTTGACTTCAGCCGAAACTGTTGATAGTAATCCGGTGCTAGAAGAAATGTGCTACACAGCCAAGAAGAACGAAGCTAAAGCAAAAAAATTGTATCAGGGGAAAATTGTGTCTGCCCGAGGAAGATTTCAATTAAGTAAAAATTATGGTAACGGCTATCAGGGATACGTTGAAATTACTACTCGTGATTTTCACATTTCCTTAGATATGAGTTCCAAAAAGAACCTAGAAGATTATGAGCAAGGGCAGATTGTGGATTCAGGCAATGTTAAAGTTTGGTCTGTATCAATTCATAATCCTATAGGTGGTGAATTTGGTACCGGTAAACACCTTTGTTTTGTAACTGGGGAATAACTACCAAAGGATAATTCAAAAGTTTAAAATAAAAGGGCAACATTACAAATGATGCCCTTTTATTTTACGGACTAATATGATCTTGATAACTATTTCAAGATTGATTTAAACTCTAAACTATCGTCTTCGTCCGTGTTTTGGTTTATTTTGCTCTGAATTTTCGCTTAATTCAATTTTGGTCAAACTTTTTTCCGATATCTCAGTAATTTGACATGAATTATTTACTGACAAAGGATCTGTTTGTTTATGATTGTCTAAATTTTTTATATTTTCTTTTATTGTGACCCAGTCGTTTAAATATGAAGAATTAAAAGTCGAATTTTTCAGTTTTTCATCATTAACAACAGAATTTGAAATATATTTTTCGCAATCCTTTTCCAACTTAGAAAAGTCATTCGATATACCACAGTAAAATTTATTACCCTTATTCACCACTAAATCGTACATTAAATTAGCTTTATCTTGAATGGACGATAAATTCGCTTTCATAATCTTAAGCTGACCAATAAGAAGGTTCTTATAATTTGAATCCCTAACTTCATTAAAAACAACTTTTTTCAAAGCAAAGTCCGGTACAGGTATCATATTATTTAATCGAACAACACCGATCAATTTCTTACTATTTATTTTTTCTATTTTAAATAGTGTGGGATTATTACTAGACATCGCTCTATATTTATCTTTAGGTGAAGATAAAGGAGCATAATAGTTTATGTCATTAACTTTTAATACAATCCCTACATATGGCTTTTGGTTATCAGCATTAGCATAATTATTTTCAACACTTCTATTCCCAGAATTTTTTAAGAAATTAATATAATTATTATCTATATAAAAGAGTTCAAGATTATGCTGATTCATTTTCATCCTCTAAAAATGGCAGAAGAGAGTAGATTATCACCTACTCTCTTCCTAACTTTAAGACTCGCACTTACGGTAGCGAAACACCTACTGGTAAGACTCGCACTTACGGTAGCGAAACACCTACTGGTAAGACTCGCACTTACGGTAGCGAAACACCTACTTTATTCATAATTAAGTATATTCTTATTATTTCAAAAATCAAGACTTATCATATTATTTTCTTATATTTTGTGATCCTTATAAAAGAAACAATCATTTATCTAAAAATTCTAGGTTTTTTCATCGTTTTCTGTTCTTCCAAAACAGTTTCCTGTTTTTGCTCAGTAACGTTATTTTGAACCATAGAATTATCTTCTGATCCGATATCAAAGATACTTCTTTGAAACAGTGTTCGTTGCTGTTCATGCCTAATGGCATACTGCTCTTTCAAGTTTTCAACAGTAGGATTAACACTTATTACAAGCGGTTCACTTATTGATTCTGGAATATAATTCCCTGCTTGATCAAACTGTACAGTTCTTATAGTATCTATAGATAACACAGTTCCGTTACAGTCTTCATCTATACATCCAGTAGCAGCTAAACTTTTTGAAAATGCTTCCTTTGCTTCTTCAAGCGAGTCAAAACAGCAAGCATGATCTGTAATAATATGAGTTTCAGACTTCAGAGTTTCTTCCTCCAGGTAACATAAACCTGATTCTTTGTTGGTTATAGCAAAGTTCTGTTCCGGTTTTAGATCATTTCCAAAACACTGCCAGCAGAAAACATATTTAAGGTTATTATCATTAACTTCTTGAGAATATTCTTTAGATATTGAGTTAGGAGTTACAACTGATACGTTATAAGTTCGTTCAAATTCCTGAACTACATTTTCCTTCCCGTTTTGTAATTGTTCAAAGAGTTCAGATATTTTGGTTGAATTAAATTCTCTGTTTTCATCCATTACACGAGTCTGATAAGATGCCAGAGTTTCTAACACCGGATCGGTATGCAATCTTGAAATTATTGCCTTGCTAGACTCTGCTACATCCTTTCCGTATGTAGCAAGATTATACTTATCAATAGCCGGTTGCCATTTATTTGCCAAGTGCAGCCCAAAAGCATTACGCATGGTATCTGAAGAAGTAATAATATCTGGACGCTGATCTGCATTGTGAGCATCTATTGCCATCGTTTTCAACGTATTTGTGAAGTCTTTTACCATTTCATCAGGAAAATATTTATAATCAGATTCACTTGAAAGTCTAATGTTTTGTTCGTTCTCAAAAAATTTGACAGTCATAAATGAAGCAAATTGGATATAATTCTCCGGTTCAGATACATTAAATTCTTTGACCGACTGCAGTTCCGGTTCTGAAGGAGCATTAGCCAGTTTAACTTCTTTGTTTTGAATTTCTTCCTCAGTATCATTTTGCGAATTCTCTGAGTTAACCAGATTAGCAGCTGTTTGATTTAGTTCATTACTATGAATAATCTGATATTTACGCAATACATCCTCATAATCTGTTATAAGTCCACTAAACCTTGTAACATCATGATCATAGGTTATGTAAAGTTTCTGTGTTTCCGGTTCCAGCACTGCCATATTTTCAGTTGCATATTTAACCTGTTCATCATTCTGCGTATTCAGGTATATACGGTCACTGATAGATTGCATCTCTTCAGGATGTGCAAGTTCATATTGCTGAACTTCTTTATTTAAGTAACTCTGAGCATCAAATCCTGACTTGAGAGCTCCTATAAGTTCATCTCTGAATTTTTCTTTATCATTTGTTTTATCAATAGCCCTATACCAGCTACCGAGATACCCCATAAGCTGCTCTGCTGCCTTTCCATCCACTAGATTCAAATCACGACAGATCAAATGTGACCCTAAATCTGCAACAAACTCCTCCCTGGCATATTTAACATCAGGGCGGATACCATAAGGTCTTTTTAATCTATGCTCTGCACCGGTCCAGTGTGTTAATTCATGGAATGCTGTATGGTAATAATCCTGAGCTGACTTGAAATATTCAGGTTTTGGCAGATGAACATCATCGGTTGCAAGGCTGTAGTAAGCTCTGTTACCACCGTCAAAACTTATTTTTGCGCCGGATGCTTTCATATAATGGTCTGCACGTTCAATCAGTTGCACTGTATTGTTAGTTGTCGGTTTTTCTGGAACTATAGGTTTTGCAAGATTTGATGTCAGTGGAATATTTTCACATTGATTCAAATTAAATACAGTCACATACAGGATTATCGGTTTGGCAAGTTTAACTTCCTTTGTGATAACTTTGCCATCCTTGTCATAACGTTCCTTTCCATTTTCATCACGATCAGGAACTTCTTCAGAATCCTTGAAAAACTTAATAGTAGTTCCTTTTTCTCCTCTCTTGACATTACCACCTTCATCAGCTACCTGTTTAAATGTAACCCAGCGTGGATCTGTATATCCGTTCATCAAAGATTTCAGCCAGAGACAAAACCCGTTTTTCCCTTTATATTTATGCTCACTGATCCCGTTCATTGGAGGTAAATCAGTATATTCAGCAGTCCAGGGTTTTTCCCAGGAATCAGCAAGTTCATCTTTTCGATCATATAAAGATAAAAGAGAATCAGCAATCTGACCGAAATACTTATCTTCCTTTTCAGAAGGTGTTAATGGCGTATAATTCTTCTTTTTTGTAACCATCAGAAATTCCTTATAAACATACAGCTATATTAAACCTCGTCAAAATCCCATCCAGATGCAATCAGTTTGGATTTCAGTTTTAACAGTTCTTCAACCCTGCTTTTCAGATTAACGTAGTACATTGAATGAAGCAGATTTTGATCTTCTGACTTTTCAATGCGTTCAAGTTCTTCCTGTCCCCACTGCAGTCTTCCATCCAAGACTATTTCATAATCCTCCATCTCTTTAAATTCTGCTGGAGACAGTCTAAGGCTTTCATCAAACAGCATATCTGAAGCTGAATCCTCAAATTCAACTTCAGATAGAGGATCTGCAATGTAAACACCTCCAGGATATTTTTCCTTTACTTCTGACGCTGACAGTTTGAGCAGTTCTGCCTGCTCTATTGCTTTACTCATTACTTTTACCCCGTAATTTATAATTAACGACTGTGGTGATATCCCTGATTTTGATCCTGCTCTTGAGTCTTTTCTACTTTTCTGAATTCCTGACGATTTGCCAAAATAGGAGGCAAGTCTTGACCTTCCGACAGCCAGATATCATATGTCTGATCATTGATGTTGAATACTGCACCGGCAGCACGTAATTCATCACGAACACGCTTTGACTCATTGAATCCGGCATTAGGTGTAGCCTCTGGAATTTTAAACTGGTGTCTAGTATGTTTAACAAGCTCACTGTAATCGGTCGGAGTGTACTTTTGTAATAATTCCGGCAACGGATTATCCTGACTAACTTTTATTGACCATTCCTGGTATGTTGGAGTCCACACAGCACCAAGATCTTTTATTGCCCGTCTGAAATTTTCGTTAGTTCTAGCTTCTGGTAACTTGAAATACATTGTTTTACCGGATGAAGGGGTTGGCGTGTAGACTTTATAGCCTTTGATTTCAGCAGGAACAGGCTGATTGCGTGGCATAGCCATATAAAAGGACTGTACAGTTCTGTCCCAAAGTAAACCTTCTGTTTTACTTTTATTTCCTCTCTCAGAGTATGGAACGTTCACATACACACGCCTTTTCAATTCTTTGTAATCAATCTGTTTGAACTTACGCAAAACTTCAGGTAACTGATTATTTGTTTCCTGAACTCGCCAGGCTTTGTTATCCATATCATAAATACTGTTGCAAGCTTTAAGAGCTGCATTAACTTCATCATTGCGTTCATCTTTGCCTATAACCAGGAAACGAACAACAACTTTCGTCAAACTGTCAGCGGAAATCTTATCAAACCTGTTGAGGTAATCAGGGTTGCTAGCGGCAGATTCAACGTAATACCATGACTTACGAGAGTTATCCCATTTAGCTCCTGCCTCCTTTATCTGGTTACGGAGATTTTCATCATCCTTTGCTTCCGGAACATTGATGTACGTGCGATCATCATAGCGATAATAATTTTGTTTGTTTTCAGTATTGCTCTCTGTTTCTGACATTTATTTTTCCTCTTTTTGTAAATTTACTGTTGTAAAATGTTTATTCAGCCATAGTGCCCATTTACGAGCACTTGAAATAAGTTTCTTCTGATAAATTAGATTGTATTTTGGTGTGCGAGAATGATAATTTGCTGATTTCTGCCATATTGATCCTTTATCGTTTTTAATATGTGATGCAATGCGCCATGCTGCAAGATAAAACGAATAACATCCGTCAGCTTCAGCTATTGTCTGATAATCGTAGGAATATCTATTTGTCAAATCTGCAATATACGAACTATTAAACTGCATATAACCGATATCGTAAGTTCTGTTGGTGTTTGCAACCTGCAACTGTGGTTTTCCTCCTTCTATTTCAGCTATTGCCAACATAATATCTGCAGGTATGGCATAAGCTTCTGCTGCAGATATCGAGCATACGATTCGGTCCTGTTCCAATGGCGGTAAGTCAGCTACTATCATTTTTTGTCCTGTTTAATAATTTCCTAATTTATTTAGGATTAATAATAAAAAGTTTCGCCAAGTTGGTTTCCGTTACCATCAAAAATTTTGATGGTTTGTACTGTACCTGTACAATATTCAGGATCTCTATTTATTCCAGCGTACGTTTGACGAATAACGCAAACTCTTCCATCAATGTATTTAGCCGGCACAGTGTAAGTTTCACGATCAACGCATACATCTTTATATGCAGGAGCACCATACGCTGTTCTATACTCTTTTTTCTCATAGCGTAAGCAACGAGTTTCTGAGTGAGTCGGGACATAAGCCGCATCACCAGTTTTACCTACTATTCCATCAGGGTTTTGACCGTCTTCAGTACATGAACTTAATGAAGGAAAAGGACTTTTCCCTTTTTTGATACGCTTTTTAAAAGCTCTATAGGCTCCATTACAGTATGGAGATGGAAATGAAGATGGCGCACACAGCCATATTGCACATTCATCATCTGATGCAGCACATGAAAGTTCTGGCGCACACAAAGCTGCTGTCAAAGCCAGAACCGATAATGTTAATTGCTTGATATTTTTCATGCTTGTCCTCTTTTTTGTGTTTTATTTTGTCCAGCATTGCGGATTTTTTCCTTCTGCTCCTGCTGTTCAAGAAATTTCTCTCTACCTGCGTTAAAATTCCTGATTGGATGAATACCGGTAATACCTCCCAGAGTAGCCCCAAGTCCAGAAATAACAGAATCTTTAACTACCCCAAGACCTGCTATCAGTCTTCTTTGATTCAGAGATAATTGCTTGCCTGAATCTTTGCCACCGTTATTCGATGAATTTGAAGATCTGTTGCTCTGCTGTGTCTGCGCTGTTGTTGATGCAGAGTTAGTTAAGCTGGCAGATGTTGAATTTGCTCCAGTTCCTGCAGATCCAGATGTATTACCTGATTGATTCATTGCTCTGGTTGCTGATTGAACGGATGAACCGGTTCTTCCTGCTACAGAACTTGAACTTGCAGATGTTTCTCCTGAAGAATTACCTCCTGATGAATTACCTCCTGAAGGATTATCACCTGAAGGACTACCTCCTGATGAATTACCTCCTGATGAATTACCTCCTGATGAATTACCTCCTGATGAATTACCTCCTGATGAATCACCTCCTGATGAATTACCTCCTGATGAATTACCTCCTGATGAATTACCTCCTGATGAATCACCTCCTGATGAATCACCTCCTGAAGGATTATCACCTGAAGGACTACCTCCGGACGAACCTGAACCTGATGAACTATCAGAACCTGAAGACGATTCTTTTGAAGATTCCTTAGAATCATTCATGCGATTCTGATAATTTTGGTAAGAACTTCCGGCTGCTTGTACAGCTTTGTTTACAGAAGTAGCTGTTGCCGCACCTGCAGAAGAAACCATAGATGATAAAGCAGCAGCACCAGCTGTATTGCCTGATATAAAATTACCACTGATAAGGGCTCCTATTTTGGCTGGAAGAATACTTCCAATCATTAAAAAAGTGAAAGGAAGAATAACCAAAATTAATGATGGCGCAACTAAATCACCAATTTTGTCAATATCAGTGCTTTTTGCCAAATTTGAAAACATTTCAATTAAACCAGATTCATCATTTAATGAATGAAGTAAGTGCAACAGCAGGAACAACACAAGAAATTGTGCGGATGTGGCTAAGACTGACTTAAAATACTGAATTGAAATATCTCTGGTCCATTTGCAACCACCAAAGCCAAGAAGGAAACACCCTGCATAAATCTGGCAATAAAGCATTAATTGAGTAACGATCAGTTTAATGCAAAGAAACACCACTACAATAAAATTAAAAATTGCGACTATAAAGAGCAGAACATTAGCAAATAAAATTGCTGCACTGAGATCTGTTATTTGGATATTCGGAGCCTTAGATAGAATCAGAATAGCCATATATATACCCGAGCTTATTTCCCAGGCTACCAAATCACCCAACGATCCTACAGTGTTGTTAAAACCGGAACCGGCATGACCAATCTGGAGAAGCGTTTGAGAAATTGCCACAGCCCACTGCGGACCCCATTTAACAAAAGCCAGAAACAGCCCTGTAAATATAATAAATTTAGTCAGTTCAGAGACGATTTCACCAAACTCTGCACGTTTCAAAGCCATTTCGATAGCTGTCCAGGCTAACGATATTCCAGCAAGAGTAAAAAACAGCTGTTCCGCAAGTTTATGAACATTTTTCTCAAATGAATTTGCGCCGTCCAGAAAGAATTTCTCTACCAGATCAAGCGATTTAGTTAACTCACGGGGATTCATCATCGCCATTGCAGGTTGAGAAATGACCATTGCAAGAACAGCTAAACTAATGATTAATACAACTTTTTTCATTTAAAATCTTCGTTAAAAAATAACTTTACCTTTTCACCAGCTTCCTTGAAAGCTTTCATGTCTCGCTCCAGTGAAGCCTCAAAACTGGTCTGCATTAATTTCTGTCTTGCCTCACGAGTTTCCTCTTTCTGTTTTCTCAACAGATGTTCGTCATAAATCTTATGGGTAAGATCACGTTGACTTTGCAACTGTTGGATTATCAGTACCTGAGTGTGTCTGAGATCTTTTAATAGTTGACCAGCTTTGTCATCTGTCTCACCTCGTTTTTTTAACGAATCTACCCATTTATCCAAATATCGCTTCTCAACTTCCATTTGATTTGCAAATGACCCTTCAACTTTAGGATCGTTATCGTTTTTAATCTGTTCGGTAGTTTCCTCCATAGATTGTAAAAAAGCCCTGATTTCTGATGTACAGGCAGAAGCATTCAAAGTAGAACTTTGCAGTTTATCGCATACAGTTGCTAATTCATGATTTGCAGCTCTCGCAAATTCGTTATACTTATTGATGGTAGAGTTGTAGGTATTAACCGCTTGTAAGTAAGTCTGATACATAGATTTCAGATCTCTTATATTCTTTACACTGTCAATCAAACCGGAATACTGGCTTTTCATGTAGTTGTACTGGTTATACAAGGTTTCATACTGATTGATCATTGTTTCATATGTCTGTATGTGATGCTCCAGTTCGGTCATGGTATCCTTGATCCAGGAAGTGACATCATTGTTTAACAGCGCACCATCAAGCACTGGTAACCCTGAAGCAACCGATTGCTGCGAAAAAGTCATGCCGGTAGCAATAACGGATGCCAACAAATATTTTTTTATTTTTTTCATAGTTAAAACCTTCATATTAAGCTCATTAATAAACGTAATCTTTATAAACACCTGTCACGGTTATATCTTTGGTAACCATGACATTGATTCTGAAGCCGGGGCGCACAGTCAACGTTGGCGCAATATTCATATTCTTCCGTATTAACTCAGATGAAGTCTGTCCCATCTGGGAACCGGAACTGCTGGCAAGTTCGTTTGAAAACGATTTAGAATCAGAATTTCCTGATGTTCTGTCAGCAGCCCATGCTGATCCTGCAGATATAACAGAAAGCATCATTGCAGAGCCGAAAAGTCTCAGATAGTGATTATTCACTTCATCATTAACGCCTGAATAACCAGCTTGATCTGTACCTGGCATACTGCCGATATCAATACTTCTTCCATCAGGAAAAATCAGTCTCTGCCAGCCGAGCAAAAGACGTTCCTGACCATAAATGACATTTGCACTGTAACCTCCAATAAGTCTTGCCCCTTGTGGTATCAAAAGATATTTACCTCTAGCAGTGTCATATACATTCTGACTTACTTGAGCTGTTACTTGTCCTGGAATATCAGAATTAATCCCGGTTATCAAAGTAGCAGGTATAACAGTACCCGTAAGCAGCGAATACTGAGCCGGTCTTAGTACCTTCGACTGTAAAATCCATCTTGAAGGATCTGGTGTGCGTGTCTCGAAATCAGTCATTGTGCGGTTATTTCCACGAGCACCGGAATTTGTACCGGTAAAACCTTCTGCCATATCCGGCATTCCTGCTGTCCCGACATTAACCCCCGTGCTGCTTAATTCAGCAATGCGCTGGTTAAACAGTTCATCAGCTCCGGCACGTTTCATTTGATTCAGTCTTTGGCGATCAGCAGACAACTGTTCCTCAGCACTGGATATAGAAGTATTTCTTTCTGTTCTCTGAGGAGAAAATTGTGCTGTGGTTTTACCTGTAACAGCAGCCCTGAATCCCTCTATCTTGATCTGTCTGATCTGTGCAATATCCTGCTGTTTCAACTGCAGATCAACATCATCAGCAGTTGGAGGTGTTGCAAGTTCCAATTTCGGCTGAATTTCAGCATAACGCCCATCTTCCGCCGGATGTGTAACATCAGTCAGTTCAGGCACACCAGCACCAGACTCTGTTCTATTTTCTTCACCAGAAATACCTTTATTTGCAGGAATGACAGGAAGTGTTAAACCACTTTTATCACGGTTATCACCGATAATATCATCCGCAAAAGATGTACTGTTTGTTATTCCCTTCACCTGCGGTTGTTCGGAAATCTCACCGGCTGAATTTCCACTATTAAAAATAGCATTCATCAAAATAAAAATAACCAGTGCCAAAACTGAAAAAACGATAACTCCTACTATAAAATAGTTACTTAATATCAGTTCTGTAAAACGAAAGGGCTTCTTTTCAGGATTCTCCTGAATTTCTTCAGGAATTGAATTTTCCTGAACATCATTGATTTGCTGTTCGTTGTTATCACTCATTACAAATCCCCCGTACCAGTTCTAACAGACCATTTTGATTCATCTGTAGAATTTACTGTATATGTTTTACTGTACAGAGCATCACTGATCTGAAGAACCACTCTGACAAAAGCTTCATTGTCGTCAATGAAATAGTTGAACTTTGTTCCTGTACCGGTTTTCTCTGAAACAGAAAAGCCTTTGATTCTCAGTTGTTCTCTGAGACTAATACCGAATTTATCAGTATTGTGATATTGGAAATCAAACTGAGTTTTTGACGGCGTGAACTTCCAGGAAAGGAAATCAACAACATCACTAACCACACGATTGACAATTTCTGTTTCACTAGAGGACTGAACAGATAAATAAGTTCCGGTTTCTTCATGAATTGATACACATCCAGTCAGAATAAAGGGGATCAGAAATAATCCACAGTTTCTGTGCATAACTTTGTTGATATTCATAGTTCAATCCTTAATCCTTTGTGATAGTTACTTTCTGTTGATTTGAACCAACTCCAACTATGAGAACAGCCTTTTTGAAAACAGCATCAACAATAAATTTGTTGCCGATATATCTGTAGTTGACCAGTACATTTTCATCTGTGACTGCATCGAGAACAGTAAACGTAGGAATTTCTCCTGAATTAACATTTTTTGACAATTCAATGACCGTCTGCCTACCGTTGTTATATACTCTGATAGGAGTCCAGGTCTGACCGTCACTGTCAATTCTGTAATTAAAATCAAGATTATCAATACTGCCGGTTTCTGCATCAGTACCGTTGCTATTACCTGACTGTACAACAGGTGTATGATTGGTTCTTCTTGTAAACTTTGTCTTTATTTCATCCGGATAAACAAATGAAACGGATGGCATAAACTCGGTTCTGTGGCTTGCCAGATTTATGTGGTATGTTCTCCGGTTAGTTGTAACAACGAGGTTTGTTTTCAAGCCAACATCCATCGGCTTAACGATAATGTGTTGTACTTCATCCGCACCTACTCCTGTAACTGCCGGATCAAGGACCCACCTTGTTGAATCACCTAAATGCAGAGTATTTATTAGTTCCCCCGGCTGCAGCGCAATATCGCAAACCTGCAGAACTGCACATACCACATCCAGCGATTGAGCTCCGTAAACGTAAATTATTTCCCCTGCTCTACCTGCTATTGGTTTTGAATGAAGATTTGAATTTTTTCTGAAATCAGCTGCTATTTTGATTGCTGCCTTTTCCTGGGCTGACAGTACATATTCCGGTCCGGAAAAATATTTTTCTTCATATCCTTTAGAGCTGGAACCGTATGATTCTACTTCAGGAACTGCAGTATTTCCGTCAGATGCAACAATCAATTCCCTGGAATTGTTTTCTGCAGCATATGACGCACTGAAAAATAAACAACCTAAACAAGCCAAATAAATGTTTGATAATTTCATATATTTCCCCTATTAATTTATTATTTCCTGCCAACTGAAGTTCTGAATGTATATTCCTGCAGGATTATCTCGGATCATTTCTTCTGTAAAATCCGTTGGATCAACAATATAAATCGTTATTAAAGCCTTCATATGCAATAACTGTTTTTCTTTTCCAGAACGTTCACGGATATGTTCATCCCACTCCACATAGTAAGTGGTATCCGACTGTTGCAGAATTGACTTAATTTCTACGTTGACCATCTCAGTTTCTGAACGGCGGAACGGATTTGTCGGAGATTCAGAATTCAGATATTTATTCATAGAAATAATTGCCGGATCGGATGAACTCAGTTTGTGATACAGTCTTCTGATCATGTTGGTCTGAACAGTTAAATCAGGTGTAACATTTCTTGAATCTTCTATGAATGAACCTAATACAGAACGTATTACACGTTCATTTCTGAAACTGGATACATTCAAAGGTCCGGATGTAGCAGCAACATTTCCAAGCTTGTCAACTTCAATAACATACGGGATATACTTTGATTTAGTAGAGTTATATACCATGCCGAATGCACAAATTAGAGCTAACAGCAGAGAAACGGCGGTGATAGTGTACAGAACTTTCTGATGCGTTATATTCACAGCGATATAATCATTCCATTGTCTTTTAGCTGAAAGAAATGGATCAGTTTTCAAATTTGCGTTTTCGTTATTCTTGTTCATTGAGATATTTCCTAAAGTCAACATTTCGATCCAGAAGCCATTCATTTACCCATTCTGGACCATATTTATTTTCCAATTCCTTGATTCTGGCAATGGAATCTTTGTCAGATGCACCGACAAAAGCCAGAGTCAACGGACCCAGTGCAAGTTCAAACAACCTACGTCCTTTTTCAGACATATAAAAATATTGTCTTTTTGGGATCATTGATGAAATAATTTCGATTTGACGTTTATTCAAACCCATCGACTTGTAAAGTTCTAAGTTGTTTTCATCACTGGCATAGACATTTGCTAAAAATATCTTTGTTGCAGTGGATTCTGTAATTACATCAAGAATTCCTGAGTTAGAAGCATCTGATAGAGACTGTGTTGCCATGATTACGGCACAGTTGGCTTTACGCAATACTTTGAGCCACTCTCTGATTTTCTGTTTAAATACATCATTGCTTAACATCAACCATGCTTCATCCAGAATAATCACAGACGGCTGACCGGTAAGATTTTTTTCTATTCTTCTGAAAAGATACAACAATACCGGTAATGAATATTTAGTATTGAGATTCATCAAATCTTCTATTTCAAATGTACAGAAATCAGAAAAATTCAATTCATCGGAAGTCGCATCCAGAAGATTTCCGAGCAAGCCAGAAATAGTATATGGTTTGAGAGTGTTTCTTATTTCATTGTCCTGAACTTGATTCCAGAAATCAGTTAAGGTCTTACCATCCGTTTTGCTCATAATCTTAATTGCATCTGCTATGGCATTACGCTGCAATGGTGAAACATTCATACCATTTAACGTCAGGATATCCTCAATCCATCCTGCAGCCCAGGCTTGATCTGAAGTTGATTCAAGGTATTGCAACGGACAGAAATTCAACTGAGATTCCTCTGAATCTCCCAGTGCAAAATGCTGACCTCCTACCGCTTTAGTTAATGGATACATTGACATACCTTTGTCGAACGCATAGATATGCATTCCTTTATATCTTCTAAGCTGTGCAGCTATCGTTGCCAGAAGAGTAGATTTACCGGAACCGGTCGGTCCAAAAATCAATGTATGCCCTAAATCTCTTACATGAAGATTAAGTCTGAATGGAGTTGCACCGTTAGTTACACAGTACATCAAGGCAGGAGAATTTTCAGGATACATCGGGTTAGGACACTTCTCTTCACCACACCAGATAGTATTGCTAGGCATCATGTCTGCAAAGTTGAGAGTATGCATAATCGGTTGACGCAGGTTGTAGTAATGACCAGGCAATGAGTCGATGTAAGCTGCTGTTGCATTGATTGTTTCTATTCTTGCTCCAAAGCCTAGACGTAAGACACAACGCTGAACATAGCTCAGATTTTCTTTCAGGCGGTTTCTGTCTTTGTCGTAAACCACTACAACACTGGTATAAAGTCCAGATGCAACGTACTGTGACTTAACATCATTTATAGCAACTTCAGCATCCTCCATCATTGCCAAAGCATCGGCATCTACCCTTCCAGAATTTGTATTGAAGAGCTGATCGTAAAATCCACGAACCTTCTGTTTCCATTTTTTGCGGTAGCGATCCATCACAGCAATAGCCTGATATTCATCCATAAAGACAAAGCGAGAAGACCAGCGATATTCACAACTTAACTGCGATAATGCGTTGAGAATGCCGGGGAACGAGTCATTCGGGAATCCTTCTATACTTACAACGCCTATATAGGTATCATCTATTTTCGGGGTTATTGCAGCATAGAAGTCATGAGCTCCTATAAGCTGATCAAGATACATACATTGAGAAGGAAGTCTGACTGGATGTGAAATACCGGTAATACACTGTGAAAGATGTTCCATCAATTCATCACATACAGCATTTGATTTATCTTCAAAAATTACATTTCTTGTGCCTAGTCTTCTGAGTTTAACCGCAACTCCCAGATTCTGTTCGAGATGAAACAGACTATCCTTGAACTTTGTAAGTAAACCGTTAGTTAATTCAGAATTAGAATATGTTTTCTTCTGGGCTGTATCAATGAACATCAAATCCTGGATCTTCTGCTGAGCTAACATTGGAGGAACCCAAACCACTGTTATTACATTTCTGCCCTCATAAACCTGATCTTTTGATTCAAAGTATGAACGCCTTTCTTCATCTATTAAGAAAGAAATATCATCCGGGAAATCGGATGAATTGCGATCTGAATATGCTTTAGTTGATTGTCTGATATGATCAGTATAAATTATCCATCCGGCTCCAAGATCCTTTATTGCCCTATTAAAGAACGCAGCAAACTGTTCTTGTTCTTCATCTGAAGTTGAAGCATTATCCTGAGTAAAATACTCGTATGCAGCAATAAAAGAGCCATCCTTGCAGATAATAATTCCATTTTCTACAGCAGCTGCATAATTAAGAATATCCGAGAAACCGGAACGATTTTTTGTTTTCGGAAAAAATCTTTTAACCGAAAGAAGTTGATTTAAAGTATCTATATATAAGAGACAGGTGATAATGCCAATAATAACTACTGACACTGTAACAACCATTACTATATCCACTATATACTCCTATTATTTATAACCAAAACCGGAACTTTTGAAACCAGTTTTAAAATTCTGACGAAATGTGGATGCTGTTGTCTTATGAAGAATGTGACTCGTTGCCGGGAAATATCCCTGGCGGAATCTCAGATTTGACAGATACACTTTTCTCATTAACGGATCTGCTTTATTGATAATCCTGGCAAATGTCAAAACAACCAGCCAGAACCCTACTCCAACAACCAAACTGAAAAACGACTGTCCAAAAAATACTGAAACAAAAGCAATAAGAGCCGAACACATAACTACCTCTCTATCGCCTCCCATAAATGTATTAATTCTATGCAAAGATCGGTGAATTGGCACTGTACGCATATCGACTCCTATAGTTTGGCAAGTTATAAATTATTTTTACAAAGTGTATTAACCACGATACTCAGTCATATTTATGTCCTGAATCAGTGTAATTTCAGCTCCGGATGATTTAGTGGTACCTGAATCTCCTGAGAAAACAGAAATAATTTTGTTACCGGCAACCAGTAATGAACAAACTAGGATCAAATAGATAACTGACTTCAGGAAGCCTGAGATTTCACCACCAAAAATCAGAGTTGCACCAGAAGCAACAATACCGATAACAGCAATAGCCTGAGCAACAGGACCGGTTAAACTATCTTTAAGAGTTGTCAGAGCTGAATCATATGGCATAGTTGTAGCCATAGATGTTTCTGGCAGAATTGCTAACAAGCTGAAAAGAACCAGCATTAACACGTTTTTTAACTTAAAGTGAAAATTTAAAAATTTCATTTTATTCCTCTTTTAAATATTAAATACTATTTACTACATACTCATTCGCTTGAGAGTTATAGCCCTCAACTGAAATGATCTCTTTGATTTTTCGTCCATCAGCAGTTCTGCTGATACAAATGACCACATCAACAACTTCCGATATCAGCTTTTCTATTTGGTCAGGTGCGTGATCTGACATGGTTATCAATGTAGCTAATCTATCCAAACCTGATTTAGCATCGTTTGCGTGTAGCGTTGCTGCTCCTCCTGGATGTCCTGTGTTCCATGCCATTAACAGATCCAATGCTTCAGGACCACGAACTTCACCAACGAGGATACGATCAGGACGCATACGCAAAGTAGTTTTGAGCAAGTCTGTCATTGATACGGACGATGTTGTATGGAACTGAACATAGTTTTTTGCAGTACATTGAATTTCGCCGGTATCTTCAATTATTACCGGGCGTTCTGCAGGATTCAGATCAACCATCTTTTGAATGACCGCATTAACCAAAGTTGTCTTTCCAGAACCGGTTCCCCCGATAACCAGAATGTTTTTATGAGAACCTACTGCACTTACAATGGTTTCATATTGTTTTTGGGTCATAATTGAATTTTCTACATAGTTTTCCAGCGAAAATATTGAAATAGCTCGTTTTCGGATGGTAAAAGTAGGATGTGATACAATAGGAGGGATCTGCCCGGCAAAGCGACTTCCATCTATAGGAAATTCGCATTCAAGGATCGGATTTTCGGCTGTAAGTTCTTTTGAGTAAAAACCTGCAATATTCTGCATCAGAGCCTGTGCTATTGATGGATTCATCTCTCCAAAACACTGACATTTGCTACCCAACTGTTCAACCCACATACTTCCGTCAGGATTCAGCATTATTTCTACTGTTTTAGGATGATGCAGCATAGCCAGTAATGAATTACCGGCACATCTGCTAATTTGTTCAAGAGTGCGTTTTTCTGTCGTTTCCATATTCTTCCATTCGAGAATGTTTTTTTATGATTATATATATTATTTATTAATAATAAATAGAAAAAAGCACGTAAAAACAATATGTTATGTTTTTAATACATTATTTATTATTTTGTACATTAGTTCATTAAAAGACCTTTTATTGTTTAAAAAATTACCACTTGCAAACAATGTAAATTTAACTTATTCTAGTATTACGTGACGTGATTTTTCATCTTAAAAAATAATTTCGTCAACGAAAATTGCTCAAATATTCACCAATCAAGGACTATGTATGATAAGAAAAGAAACTCTGACTTCTTACGATAAATGGGTACAACCTACAGAAGAAGAAATTGCAGAAATGATTAAGCTATGCGGAAAGACTGTAGATACCATCAGCAGGCAACTAGGAATTTCATCAGTTACCCTTCAGCGATGGAAACGCACCGGTATTAGTTATTCAGACTGGGCTCTGCTTGCTTTCATGGCAGGTAAAGGAGATATAGTCAGACCAGAAAATACAGAAGAGGACGTAGAGGCAAAGCTGGAATCACTAGCTAAGGTTTCCTATATCTACCACAAAAAACTTAGTGATATAGTAGAGAAAAATAAACTCAAAAAAATATTACGAAAAAAAGCAGCTAAAAACCTTGATGTTAAGAACAAAGGGGAGTAACATACAAAATGTTTAGAAAAATTCCTTTTTTTAAATGTCGTATTCACCACGGAGTAGTGGGTTTTCCATTTAACAGTATGTGTATTATCGGAAGTATAGTATAAAAAACATACTATATAGCAAAACGCGAATATTTGATCAAATTCAACTTATGGTATGGGTAAAATCAGAAAATTGCGTTGTTTTTCGAGACAACTGCAACTTGTTCGACTGATTTATTTTTTGAATTGTTCATTTTCTTCCTTAAGTTGATCCATTGCCTCTCTCAAATAGCCGCCAACATTTTGAAAATACAATCCAATACCAAGTTCTTGCCTTAATTTTATTCGGTTCATAATATCTTCTTTTGTTTTCTCATGGAACTCTTTAGTTTGTTGCATACCATATAAAAAAGGATTAAAAGATAATCTCTCCCAAAGTTTTTTTAAAAACACTTTCATAATAACTCCTATATTTTTGCAACAATTCTATTGTTGTCTTTGTGTACATTTCTTTATTGATGTTTTTAAAATTTATTTGCATCCTCTTCATTAATAACGGTTATTGCTTTTCTCATTCTGTCACCAAGTTTCTCAAAATAGTAACCAATTCCAATTTGTTTTTTTCTTTCTCTAACAGCGTCTAATTCAGCAAAAAGATCATCCATTTCTTTTTGAGCCTGATCAACTTTGTTTTGCAAACTATCCCAAGAAAAATCAGACCAAAAATCACTAAAAGTATATTTGCTTGACTTTGGATCATCTAAATCTTTCAAAAGACTCATAACATATTCTCCTTTAATTTAAACTATTTTTTTGGGGGGGATACCTGGCTTATACATCCTCTTTTCTTGCTGCTTCTATTCCCTCTTTATTGCACTTTTTGACGAGTTAGAATCATATGAAGTTCAAACTTATTCCTAACACCTGTAACATAAGTTTTGTAAACGCTCCATTATAACCTTTGATGCTACTTAAGATTGTTTAAAATCAACAATCCAACCTTTTCTTTTTTCAATAAGGTTTAACTTTTTATAGGAAATACTACTTGAAATAATATTTCCATCAATGTCTTTAACAAGGTAGGAGCCACTCTGTCTCCGACCGTATATAAATCCTGTCTGATTGTTTATCCTGACTTTATCAAACAGTCTGATCCGTGATCATGTAAGGTGATTGATTAAGTTTTCTTATGCCG
>Ga0310695_10002411_pt1 | contig 39612 bp, 39 predicted proteins | sample RumenRJG_04DNA_FD_203882 | JGI IMG/M metagenome (GOLD analysis project Ga0310695, IMG submission 203882) | Bovine rumen microbial communities from Lethbridge, Alberta, Canada - RJG_04 (v2) (version 2) | ecosystem: Host-associated > Mammals > Digestive system > Stomach > Rumen | place: Canada...
TCAGAGTAGAAATTGAAAGATTTTGAACAGATTTGTATGATTTCTCGCCATAGGCGACTTCTTTTGCGGTTTGCTGAATAGATTTTTTAGGGGTGCTGAGTAGCTACAAAGTGGACTCAGTTCGTTTAATTTGTAAAAATCGTTGTCTTTTACAGAAATAATTCGTTCAATTCGTGGTTTTGTTGAAGAATTAGTGTCGTTAGTTGAATATGTTTTCAGCTATGGGCAGGTATTTGTAATTTTGCAACCTGTAGAACGACACTATCATGCTGTTTGGGAAGATGAATTGACAATATTATGAAGTTTCTTACGTTATTATTGGTGACAAAAAGATACTGGATGAAGCAGTTACGACAGGAGAACTTGATATACCTGGCAGTGTGGGGCTTGCTCTTCGCTGCCCCGCTGCTGAGTCTGTATGTCAGGACGGTTAGCGACGAGAGCATCAGCTTCGACTGGACAGAAGTGTTGCTTGTATGGCGGCACTTCGCGCTCTATCTGCTGCTCTTCCTTGTTCACAATTTCCTGTTGGCACCGCTGTTGGTGCGCGGGCATAGGCGTGCCGTGTATTTTACCGCTGTGGCCGCGATCGTGGCGACGTTCACGTTTTACCAGTGCAGTAACAGGCCGGAAAGAAGATGGCATGAACCGCCGATGGAACGGGCGGGACGTCCTCAGCCTCCTTTCGGGGAACCGCATCGGGCGTTCGGTGACGAACGGCCACCGATGGCAGACGACGGAAAGCCAATGCCAGACAAACACCCTGACCATCGCCTTCGTAAGGATGACCCGCCTCCTCTCATCGTAGGTGAGCACGATATCCTGGCTGTCGTGGTTCTTATCCTTATGTTCGGTGCCAACCTCGGCATCAAGAGCTATTTCCGTAGTCGCGACGACCGCTTGCGGCTGGCGAAGCTGGAGCATGAGAACCTGGAGCAGCAGTTGGAGTACTTGCGCTACCAGATTAATCCGCACTTCTTCATGAACACGCTCAATAACATCCATGCTTTGGTCGATATAGACCCCGAGCAGGCAAAGGGTACCATTCTGGAACTGTCGAAGATGATGCGTTTCGTCCTCTACGAGGGAAACAAGCAGAGCGTGCCGCTCTCACGTGAGCTTGAGTTCATCCGCCACTATGTTGCGCTCATGCAACTGCGCTATACAGAGAAGGTGAAGATTGTGCTCAATATGCCTCAGGAGGTTCCTGACCGTCAGACACCACCGTTGATTCTCGTTACCTTCATCGAGAACGCTTTCAAGCACGGCATCACCTATCAGCGGGAGTCGTTTGTCGAGGTAAGCGTTGCTGTTGAGGGCGATATGCTGCGGTTCGACTGCCGTAACTCGAAGGCCGACCAGCCCAACAAGGAAAAAGGAGGCGTAGGACTTGCCAATGTGCGCAAGCGTCTCAACCTGCTTTACGATCAAAACTATTCACTCAAGATAGAAGATGAGTCCGACGTCTACCATGTAGCACTCGTCATCCCGCTCCTATCGTAAACAGAACCATACACATGAACATCCGTTGTCTTGCCATCGATGATGAGCCGTTAGCCCTCAAGCAGCTTGTGGCCTATATCAAGAAAGTGCCGTTCCTTGAACTCGCAGCACAATGTCAGAGTGCCTTGGAGGCTCGCACGTACCTGGAAAACGACACGGTCGATGCCATCTTCTGCGACATCAACATGCCCGACCTCAACGGTATGGACTTCGTGAAGTCGCTCGTCGCGCCGCCACTGGTAGTCTTCACCACCGCCTATTCTGAGTATGCAGTCGACGGGTTCCGCGTGAATGCCGTGGATTATCTGCTGAAGCCTTTCGGCTTACAGGAGTTTCAAAGGGCAGCACAACGGCTGAAAGACAGACTGGAGGGTTCGCATGCGACGGAGGAAAGTGCCGCTACTCAAACGGAAACGCTATTCCTCAAAACCGATTACCGCATCGTCAACGTGAACATCCGCGACATACGCTATGTTGAAGCCATGAGTGAGTATCTGAAGGTGTGGGTCGACGGGCAGAGCAAACCCATCGTCACCCTTCTCTCTATGAAGAAGATGGAGGAGAACCTGCCGGGCTATTTCATGCGTATACACCGCTCGTATATCATCAACCTCACCAAGATCCAGGAAGTAAACAAGAACCGTGTCATCATGGACGCGGATACGTATCTTCCTATTGGCGACCTATACAAAGACGCTTTCCAGCGGTATCTAAACACAAAGTTCCTGGCTCGGTAGTCGGGTGGCATCAACGAAAAACCCCGCTCCGACCGAAGTCTTCACGGGGTTCATAATGAAAGGAGGAGTGGTACCTCCAGGAATCGAACCGGGGACACACGGATTTTCAGTCCGATGCTCTACCAACTGAGCTAAGGCACCATTGTGTGTTCGCAATCCTTTCGTTTGCGGGTGCAAAGGTACAAAGAAAAAATGAGATACCGAAACTTATGGGCAAAGAATCTTTCATTGATTAACACTATTTAACCAATGAGGCTCAATTAGAATCTACTCAATCATCGGAAGTGAGACCTCCCCTAACCTTTATTAATTTATGAGACCTCCCCTAACCCCTCCTGTAGGAGGGGGATGGAGCCTACCTGTAGAAGGAGTTAGTAAGTATTCAGTCTTTGGAAATAAGTCAATCGCTCAATGGGTTCCAGCCTTGTGCCTTCAGTTCGAACTCCTGGTTGTCGCGGGTAACAAGGATATGACCATATTTCTGTTCGGTGATATGGCCGATAAGACGAACGTCGTCAATCTGTTTCACTTTGTCCAGGTCGCCTATGGGCACGGTGAACAGCAGTTCGTAGTCTTCACCACCGTTGAGTGCGCAGGTAGTGACGTTCATGTTCATCTCCTCGGCCATGACGGCAGTCTGGTAGTCGATAGGCAGTTCTTTCTCGTAGATGCGGCATCCTACTCCTGACTGTTTACAGATGTGCATCAGTTCGGAGCTGAGCCCGTCGCTGATGTCCATCATGGCCGTTGGATGTATGCCTGCCTCTCGTAGCCGTTGGATGATGTCGCCGCGTGCCTCTGTCTGTAGCTGGCGCTGTAGCAGGTATTCCTTGCCGCTGAAGTCGGGCTGGGTGAGGTTTGAAATTTGAGATTTGAGATGTGAGATTATTTCCTGGTTACCTTCTTTGGCAGCCTCGCTGAGCCTTTTCTGCAATTCTTGATATTGGCTGAAGTAGACAGCTTTTTCGCGCTCTAAGAGCTGAAGTCCCATGTACGCCGCACCGAGGTCGCCACTGACGCAGATGAGGTCGGTGTTCTGTGCCCCTTTGCGATAGACGATGTCTTCCTTGCGTGCCTCGCCGATGCAGGTGATGGAGATGGCAAGGCCTGTATAGGAAGAGGTGGTGTCGCCGCCCACGATGTCGACGCCCCATTTGTCGCATGCCAGCCGGAGCCCTTCGTAGAACGTCTCTACGTCTTCTACCGTAAACCGCTTTGAGAGGGCGAGTGAGACGGTGAGCTGACGTGGGGTGCCGTTCATGGCAAAGATGTCGCTGATGTTGACCATCGCTGACTTGTAGCCTAAATGTTGCAGGTCGATGTAGGTGAGGTCGAAGTGGACACCCTCCATGAGCATGTCGGTGGTGACAAGTACCTCGGTGTCGGGAAAAGAGAGTACGGCGCAGTCGTCGCCTACGCCGTACTTCGTACTCTCGTTTTTTATCTGTAAGTCTTTGGTGAGCCGGTCGATAAGACCGAACTCGCCGATCTTTGCTATTTCCATCCTTCTGTTGGGTGATCGGTGTCGAACTTATCTTGTTTGGTGCTTTCAATCATCTCCGAACGGACAATCATCTCGCGCATGAGTTCGGTCATGATGGGCTGGGCCTTGTTGGCTGCCTCCTGTACTTCCTCATGGCTCACCTCGACGGGGATGTCGAAGCCGCCGAGGTCGGTGACGATGCTGATACCGAAGACGCGGATGCCGCAGTGATGGGCTACGATGACCTCGGGCACGGTCGACATGCCTACGGTGTCGCCACCTAAGGTGCGGTACATGCGATACTCGGCCGGGGTCTCGAAGGTCGGGCCCTGAACGCCCATGTAGACACCATACTGCAGACGGATCTTCTTCTCGCGTGCAATCTGGCTGGCCAGATGGATAAGTTTTGAGTCGTAGGTCTCGTGCATGTCGGGGAAGCGCGGGCCGGTGGGGAAGTTCTTTCCGCGCAGCGGATGCTCGGGGAAGAAGTTGATATGGTCGGTGATAACCATGAGGTCGCCAATCTTGAAGCCGGGGTTCATGCCGCCGGCAGCGTTGGAGACGAAGAGCGTCTTGATGCCCAGCTCGTACATCACACGAACGGGGAACGTCACTTCCTTCATGGTGTAGCCCTCGTAGTAGTGGAAGCGTCCCTGCATGGCCATAATGTCAACGCCTCCGAGCTTGCCGAAGATGAGCTTGCCGCTGTGGCCTTCGACCGTTGATACGGGGAAGTTGGGAATCTCGGTGTAGGGGAACTCGGTGGTGTCAGTAATTTCGGAAGCTAATTGTCCGAGGCCCGTTCCCAGCACGATGGCTGTCTTTGGATTTGTGGTCATCCTTTCTTTGAGCCAGGATGCTGTTTCTTGAATTTTTTCGTACATAGTTAATGATTGTTTCGTTAAACTTGTCATTTTGTTCAAGCATGAATGAGACGCAGACGGGGAGGACATACAAGTGTTGCCTTACCTCGTTGCTGAGTCCTTGAGAGAGTGTCAGGCGTGTGGCGTCTTTCTCGGTAGTGATAATGACACTCGGCGAGGGGAGGGCGGCAAACGTCTGGTTGATGCGGTCAATATCTTTTTTCTTGAAGTTGTGATGATCAGAGAATGTAAGCATGTCGGGTGTATTGCCAGTGGCTTCTTTGATGTCTTTCAGCATTTGGAGAGGCGAGGCGATGCCAGTGAGCAGCAAGATGTGATGATTGCGAAGGCAGTCTGGAATCACTCCGTCGTCTGGACTGACGGAAAGAGGTTTCGCTTCATCGGCGAATACAGGACATAAGGGCTTGTAACAGAGTGTGGTGAAGAAGAGCTGTTGATAGGCATAGAGGTCCATGGCTTTCGTGATGACACGATAGTCCATGGGGCGTAGCTCCTGGGGACATTTGGTTATAATGACTATGTCGGCGCGGTTTTTGCCGCTGAGAGGTTCGCGCAGCCGTCCGGCAGGTAGCAAACGGTCGTAGATGATGAGCCTGTGGTAGTCGACAAGCAGGATGTTGATGCCGGGCTTGACGTAACGGTGCTGGAAAGCATCGTCGAGCAGGATGACGTCGATATCCTTGTTGTCTTCTGTCAGTTTCTCTATGCCATGTACGCGTTTCTTGTCAACGGCGACGACGGCCTTGGGAAACTTGGACTTCATCTGGTACGGCTCGTCGCCAATATCGCGGGCCGTGGAGTTCTCATCGGCAAGCAGGTAACCTCTTGTCTTTCGTTTATAGCCTCTGCTGAGCACAGCCACACCCATGTGATCTTGAAGCAAGCTAACCAAATACTCAACGTGAGGCGTCTTACCCGTGCCGCCCACTGTGAGATTGCCCACCGAGATGACGGGTATGCTGAATGCGTGGCTCTTCAGCACTCCGACATCGAAGAGGAAGTTGCGAAAACGCACTACCGCTCCGTATATCCAGCTGAAGGGCAGCAGCCATTCGTTGGTTTTGATGAAGTTGCCTTCCATGCGTGTTACTATCTCATTCTTGCGCTATAGGGGAAACGAGCTTGCAGCTTATTGCGCTGCTGGTCACGGCGCATCTCGATAAACGGCTCGTAGGTGTCGCCAAGGAGGGTACGCAGTTCGGCATCGAGATAGGTGTCCTTGTCGTCTTTCGGGAAGAGATTGTCCATCCAGTCGCTCTCTCCTGGATAGTTGGAGGTGTAATACTCGTCACCGACCTTGGCCAGTTCAGCGGCCTTCTTCACGGCATCGTTGAGTGAACCGAGTTTGTCGACGAGCTTGATCTTCAGGGCGTCGGTAGCCAGCCATACGCGTCCCTGTGCAATCTCGTGCACCTCATCGCGTTTCATTTTGCGTCCTTTGCCCACAATCGAGAGGAACGTCTCATAGCCGCGGTCAACATAACCCTGCATGTTGTTGAGTTCCTCAGTGTTGTCGTTGCTAAACACCAGGTTCTCCTCATAGTCGCCGAAACGGTTAGTCTTCACACCATCGAAAGTCACTCCGAGTTTGTCGGTGACCAAGCCCGAGAAGTTGGGGATGAGGCCGAAGATGCCTATCGAGCCAGTGATGGTCGTCGGCTCTGCAAAGATATAGTTGGCTCCAGCACTGATCATGTAGCCACCTGAGGCTGCTAATCCACCCATCGAGATGACTACGGGCTTCTTGGCTTTCAGGTTCTGTATGGCGTGCCAAATCTGTTCGGAAGCGACAGCCGAACCACCGGGTGAGTTCACACGGATCACGACAGCTTTTACATCGTCGTCCTTAGCCAGCTTGTTCAGGTCTTCGACGGTCTCGCTCCCCACGATAGAATGCTCACTCATGAAGCCGCTTGTCATTTCGTCGACAATCTCTCCGTAGGCATAGTAGACGGCAATCTGGTCGCCCTTGTCCTTCTTCTTCGACTTTACGTTCGCCATATCAGTCAATGAGAGCTGGTTAATATCATCGTCGTCGCCGAGTCCCAACTTGTTCTTGATGACTTCTTTGATTTTTTCAGGATACATCACCTTGTCTACCAGACGGGCTTTGATGTAGTCTTTCGAGTCGGCAAACGCCATGATACTGTCACTTGCCAACTGGTCTAACTGCTGTGAAGACACTTTACGGCTGTCGGCAATGTCTTTCAGCATGTGCTGCCAAATGCCCTGAAGATAAGCAGTACGCTGTTCGCGGTCGTTCTCGCTCATGTCCTTGCGAGTAACGCTTTCAACGGCACTCTTATACTTGCCGACACGTGTGCACTGGTATTTGACACCTAATTTCTCGTAGAGTCCGGTCATGTATTGGCTTTTGCCGCCCAAACCCTTGAAATCAATCATGCCCGTCTTGTTCAGGAAGATGCTGTCGGCCACAGAGGCTACGTAATAGCTGGTCTGCATATATTGGTCGGCATAGGCAATGATCCATTTTCCGCTCTTCTTGAAGTCGAGCAGGGCATCACGTATCTGCTGTGCCGTAGCCGGTGCATCGAACGAGGCGGCTCCTCCTTCGATGTAAATACCCTTGATGTCGTCCTCATCCTTGGCTTTTTGGATAGAAGAAACGATGTCGTCCAGACCCATGGCATCCATGTTGGCCTGACTGAGAAGCATTGACAGAGGCCCGCCGTCCTCAGAACGTTCGCTGATCGTACCATTGAGCTTAAGCACGAAAACTGAGTTTTCTTTCACTTTTGTCGATGCAGACTCGCTGGCCAGCATTCCAACTAATGAAATCATGAACAGAATGCCGGCGATGACCGACAAGAGAATAATGCCACACATCGTGGCGAAAGTCATCTTGAAAAATTCTTTCATATTCTAATTAATTGTTATATTGCTTCAAGTTTTGCATTCGCTCCGCAAAGTTACAAAAAAATAATTAACAATCAAACATTTATGGATGTTTTTTCAATAATTGCTTTATTTCAACTCGATTTCTGCCTGTAGACGTATAATTTCGTCACGATATTGGGCTGCCTGCAGGAAGTCCATCTGTTTTGCGGCCTCCTTCATCCGACGGGTGGTCTCAGCAATTAGCTTCTCTATTTGCGGACGTGTCATGTGGTGAATAATCGGGTCGGCTGCCATGTCTTCGAATGGTTGTTGTCCTAAACTCATTTCTGTGCGTTTCAGCTCCTTGATGTCTGGCCTGTCTGTCTGGTTCAACGTGCTGTGTTTTAGGGATTTGCTGATTTGCGTCGGGACGATGCCATTGGCTTCGTTGTAGGCCAACTGTTTCATTCTGCGGCGATTGGTTTCGTCGATGGTGAGCTGCATGGATGAGGTGATCTGGTCTCCATACATGATGACGCGCCCGTTGACGTTGCGAGCAGCGCGGCCGGCAGTCTGGGTGAGTGAGCGGTGACTACGCAGGAATCCTTCTTTGTCGGCATCGAGGATGGCCACGAGTGACACTTCGGGCAGGTCGAGGCCTTCGCGTAGCAAATTAACTCCTACGAGTACGTCGTAGACACCCGAGCGCAAGTCCTCGAGTATCTTCACACGATCGAGGGTGGCTACATCAGAGTGTATATAGGCAGTCTGGATGCCGTGGTTCAGCAGGTATTCGCTCAGCTCTTCAGCCATGCGCTTGGTCAGCGTTGTGACAAGAGCCCGTTCATGTCGCTCGATGCGCAGGTTGATTTCCTCTAACAGGTCGTCAATCTGATTCTCTGTTGGCCGTACTTCAATCTCGGGATCGAGCAGGCCAGTAGGACGTATGACTTGCTCCACGACAACCCCTTCGGCCTCAGCCAGTTCGAAATCGGCGGGCGTTGCCGAAACGTAGATGACCTGATGGACCTCGGCCTGGAACTCATCGAAGGTAAGCGGTCGGTTGTCGAATGCGGCAGGAAGTCGGAACCCATACTCTACAAGGTTCTTCTTTCGGGCACGGTCACCACCGTACATAGCACCGATTTGAGGCACTGAGACGTGGCTCTCGTCGACGATGAGCAGGTAGTCGTCGGGAAAGAAGTCGAGCAGGCAGTAGGGACGTTCGCCTGGCTTTCTTCCGTCAAAATAGCGAGAATAGTTCTCGATGCCCGAACAGTGGCCCAGCTCCTTGATCATTTCCATGTCGTATTCCACACGTTCTTTGATGCGCTGTGCCTTGATTTCGTCGCCCATTTCTTGGAAGAAGGCCACTTGTTTGGTGAGATCGTCCTGAATATCGTGGATGGCACGGTTGGTCTGCTCCTGTGTTGTCATAAAGAGGTTTGCAGGATAGAGCTTATATTCGGCAAAGCGACCAAGTCGGACGAGCGTTACTGGGTCGAGCTCTTCAATCGTATCGATCTCGTCGTCCCAGAAAGTGATGCGTAATACGACATCATTATAGGCCATGTAGATATCGACGGTGTCGCCCTTGACACGGAAATTGCCACGTTCCAGCGTAAGGTCGTTGCGGGTATATAGTGCGTTGACAAGTTTTCTTAACAATGCATTCCTATCGATAGACTGTCCCTGGCGTAATTCTATGATGTTTTCTTCAAGAGAGATGGGCGATCCCATACCATAGATACATGAAACCGAAGATACAACAACGACATCTTTACGTCCTGATAACAAGCTCGATACGGCACTTAACCTCAGACGGTCAATCTCCTCGTTGATGGCCAAGTCTTTCTCTATGTATGTGTCAGTATGGGGGAGGTAGGCTTCCGGCTGGTAATAGTCATAATAGCTTACATAATATTCTACGGCGTTCTCCGGAAAGAAACTGCGCATCTCATCATAGAGCTGAGCGGCTAACGTCTTGTTATGCGAGAGAATGAGCGTGGGTTTGCCCACGTTCTGAATGACGTTAGCCATGGTGAAGGTCTTGCCCGAGCCGGTGACGCCGAGAAGTACTTGGGCACGGTCGCCCCTAAGTACGCCCTCAGTCAGTTGACTAATGGCTTCTGGCTGGTCGCCGGTGGGCTGATATGCAGATGTGAGTTTGAAATTCATCCTAAACATTGTTGGTTAAGAGTGCAAAATTACGAATAATCTGTGAAAACATGCGTAAAAGCAATAAAAAATATGTGAAACGCTTTGTTTTTCGCTCAGAAATGAGTAATTTTGCAGCCTAATTTGCGTATATAAGAATCAATGAAGAAGATTTTTATCATATTGTCGGTGTTTACCGTTCTTCTTACAGGATGTACGGGGGAATACAATAAAGTGTTTAAGACCAGCGATTTTGAGTATCGCTATGAGTATGCCAAGCAGATGTTTGCCGAAGGTAAATACACTCGTGCTGCCGCTCTCCTGCAAGATATGATTGCAATGAAAAAAGGAACGTCAGAGGCTCAGGAAGCACTGTATATGCTGGCTATGTCCGAGTATATGAGCCGTGACTACGAGTCGGCGGCCATGACTTTCAAAAAATATGGAACAAGCTATCCGAAGGGCGTATATGCAGAGCAGGCCTCTTTTTACGTAGGACAGGCTCTTTTCGAAAGTGCCCCCGAACCTCGACTTGACCAAACCCCGACACTTGGTGCCATCAATGCCTATCAGCAGTTCCTGGACTTCTTCCCCGAATCGCCGTTGAGACCAGAGGCACAGCGCAAATTGTACATCCTTCAGGACAAACTTGTACAGAAAGAATTGCTCTCGGCACAGTTGTACTATAATTTAGGCGGCTATTTCGGCAATATCAACTCGAATAACGAGAGCAACTATATTTCAAGTATCATTACGGCTCAGAATGCGTTGAAGACCTATCCGTATAGTAATTGGCGCGAGGATTTCTCTTTGCTTATTATGAAGAGCAAGTTTCATTTGGCCGAGAACTCCTCAGAAGACAAGCGCATGGAGCGCTATCGGGATGCCGAAGATGAATGCTATGGATTCATCAACGAATATCCAGACTCAAAGGATAAGAACTTGGCAGAGAAGTATATAGCCAAGTGTAAGAAAGTCATTGGTGATTGAATTGTTGAATATTGATAAAACGTAAATAAAACACATGGATTACAAAAAGTCAAAAGCTCCGGTAAATACCGTGACCCGAAACATTATGGATCTTTGCGACGAGACGGGCAACCTCTATGAGAGTGTGGCTATCATCGCAAAGCGTGCAAACCAGATTTCTGTTCAGATAAAGGAAGACCTGTCGAAGAAACTGGCCGAGTTTGCTTCTTACAATGATTCACTTGAAGAGGTGTTTGAGAATCGTGAGCAGATAGAAATCTCCCGTTACTACGAGAAGTTGCCGAAACCCACACTGTTGGCAACGCAAGAGTTTATTGAAGGCAAGGTATACTGGCGCGATCCGCTGCGTGAACAGCAGCCAAACGCTGAAAATTAAGGATTAGCAATGATTCAACGTAAGCAAACCCTGTTCCTTCTGATGGCGTTCGTGCTGACGATAGTCTGTTCGTGCTGCCAGATTGGTAGCTTAGTTTCAAACATGTCATCGGTTGATCTCTACAACCTCTGGCTGGTCGATGAAACGGGGCAGCATAGCTTTTCGTCTTGGCCACTCCTGGCAGTACTCATACTGGCTTCGTTGCTCTCCTTGGTAACGATTTTCCTTTATCATAAACGTAAGCTTCAGGCTCAGCTCTGTTTGCTTCACATGCTTCTGCTGGTGCTCTGGTATGTAGTACTGGCAGTCTTGCCTCAGTCGTTAGGTGGCTCGTTGGTGTTGGCGTGGCCTGCTGTATTGCCGGCTGTTGCAATCATCCTCAGCTTTATGGCTCGTAAGGGTGTCCTTGCTGACGAGAAGTTGGTACGCTCACTTGACAGAATCAGATAAGTAGCTATGATTATAAAGACGGCCGAGTTCACGCTTTCTGCACCGGTGGTGTCGATGTGTCCTCAGGATACCAAGCCGGAGTATGCCTTTATAGGTCGCTCGAACGTGGGTAAGTCGAGTTTGATAAACATGCTCACTTCTCGTAAGAAGCTTGCGAAGACATCGTCCACGCCTGGCAAGACCTTGCTTATCAACCACTTTATTATTAATAAGGAGTGGTATCTGGTGGACTTGCCGGGATATGGTTATGCGAAGCGTTCAAAGAAAGAGATACAGAAGCTGGATCAGATGATTCGCGGATATATCCTTGGTCGTGAGCAGTTGGTCAATGTTTTCGTGCTTGTAGACGTTCGGTTGGAGCCGCAGGCCGTCGATTTGGAGTTCATCAACTGGCTTGGTATGTCGAGCATACCTTTCTCCATCGTTTTTACCAAGTCTGACAAGCTGTCGAACGGCAAGGTACGACAAAACGTGGATGCATACATCAAGAAGATGCTCGAGACCTGGGAAGAGATGCCGCCCTATTTTGTTACCTCAGCAGAGAAAGGCGAGGGTAGGGAGGATGTGCTTAATTACATCGAACAGATTAATAAGTCGATGTAACGATGGCAAGAGAAGTACCATATTTGGACGTTCAGAACCTGACGAAGTCGTTTGGCTCACTTGTGCTGTTCGAAGACATCAACTTTTCGATAGCCGAAGGTCAGAAGGTGGGACTTATTGCTAAAAACGGAACAGGAAAATCCACGCTGCTCTCCTTGTTGACGGGGAAGGAAGGTTGCGACTCAGGTTCTATTATTTTCAAGCGCAACCTGAAACTGGGCTATTTAGAGCAGTCGCCGAAGTTTAACCCTGAGGAGTCGGTGCTCGACGCTTGTTTTAACCATCAGGGAGATCCTGAAAAAGTACTGAAGGCCAAGCAAATATTGACTAAGCTCAAGATACGCGATTTGCAGCAACCCATAGGACAACTGTCGGGTGGCCAGCAAAAGCGTGTTGCACTTGCTAACGTACTCATACTTGAGCCAGACCTGTTTATCCTCGACGAACCTACCAATCATCTTGATCTGGAGATGATTGAGTGGCTGGAAAGTTACCTGAATTGGGGTAACAGAACGTTACTCCTTGTGACTCACGACCGTTATTTCCTTGACCGTATATGTTCTGTTATTCTCGAGATTGACAATCGCACCATTTATACCTATCGTGGCAACTATTCCTACTATTTAGAGAAACGGCAGGAACGTATTGACAACCGTCGTGCAGAGATTGCGCGTGCCAATAACCTCTACCGTACGGAATTGGAATGGATGCGCCGTATGCCACAAGCCCGTGGTCACAAGGCCAAATACCGCGAAGACGCTTTCTACGAGTTGGAGCGCGTTGCAAAGGCTCGCATTGAGGAGCGGCAGGTGCGGTTGAAAGCGTCAAACATATACATAGGAAGCAAGATCTTTGAGTGTCAGTATATCTCAAAAGCGTTTGATGGGGCGACGAGCAAGGTTGTCATATTAAAGGACTTCTATTATAACTTCTCGCGTTTCGAGAAGATGGGTATCGTTGGAAACAATGGTACTGGCAAGAGTACTTTCCTCAAAATGCTTCTTGGCGAGATGCAGCCTGATCAGGGACGTATCGTTATCGGTGAGACCGTACGCTTCGGCTATTTCTCGCAAGACGGACTGCAGTTCGACGAGCAACAGAAGGTTATTGACGTGGTGCGCGACATCGCAGAATATATAGACTTGGGGTCTGGTCGTCATCTCACTGCCTCGCAGTTCCTGCAGCATTTCCTCTTTACACCAGAACAGCAGCATAACTACGTCTACAAGCTTTCGGGTGGTGAGCGTCGCAAACTCTATCTCTGTACGGTGCTGATGCGCAATCCCAACTTCTTGGTTCTCGACGAGCCGACCAACGACCTTGACATTGTAACGTTGCAGATTCTTGAGGAATATCTACAGGACTTCCCTGGTTGTGTTATTGTTGTGAGCCACGACCGCTACTTCATGGATAAGGTGGTCGATCATTTGCTTGTTTTCAAAGGTGATGGCGTGGTTAAGGATTTCCCTGGCAACTACACGCAATACCGTGAATGGCAGTCACTTCAACCGTCGGCTCCGACATCGGCACAGGTTGCGTCATCCACTCCGAAGAGAAACTACCATAGTGACCAGCGTCGACGGATGAGCTATAAGGAGAAACTCGAGTTTGAGCAGTTAGGGAAGGATATTGAAGCATTAGAAGCTGAAAAGAAGTTGATTGAAGAGGCACTAAGTTCTGGTGCAATCACGGTTGACGAAATCACTGAGAAAAGCAGGCGCCTGCCCGTCCTGAACGAAGAACTCGATGAGAAATCAATGCGGTGGTTGGAGCTTTCTGAGATTGAGGCATCGAATTAACAAGGATACTTGATTGATGACGCAGCAATACCCTTCACGACTATTAGAGAATGCAGTGCAGGAGTTCTCACGACTGCCTGGCATAGGTCGCAAGACAGCTTTGCGGCTGGTGTTGCATTTGTTGCGTCAGGAGACTGACGACGTAGAGCGTTTCTCTAATACTATGACGACTTTGAAGCATGAGATACGTTTCTGCCGCTGTTGCCATAATATAAGCGACGAGGAGTTGTGTCCTATCTGTTCAAATGAACGGCGTGACGCTTCGGTCATCTGTGTAGTGGAGAATGTACAGGACGTGATGGCAATAGAGAATACCCAGCAGTTCAACGGATTATACCATGTGCTTGGGGGCGTTATCTCTCCCATGGATGGGATAGGCCCCGGCGATTTGGAGATTGACTCGCTTGTCAGTCGCGTGGCTGAGGGAGGCATCAGCGAGGTGATTCTCGCGCTCAGTCCTACTATGGAAGGTGACACCACCAATTTCTTTATCTTCCGCAAACTGTCTTCCTTTGATGTGGAACTATCAATCATAGCCCGTGGCGTGTCGGTGGGTAATGAGCTTGAATATACAGACGAGGTGACACTTGGACGGTCAATACTGAACCGTACGCCCTTCGCTGGTAAATGAATAATCAAGAATAATGAAAATGACAGAAGTAAGAAATAAACTGATGGCGTTGTTCGTCGGAATGATAGTGGCAGCATTGCTGATAGTCGTCCTTTTCGAGACGGGAGTGTGCGAAGATGGCGTGTTGGCAGGCGTAAATTCTCAGATGGAGTTCGCCTTCCTGACCGTCATGGAACTACTGACCATTGCGATGATACCTTTGGCTCTGCGATTGCTGAAGTTTAAGAACATAGAGAACGAGCTTCGTGAACGTCATTTGGAGGCACTTAAGAAGTGGGGCGCGCTACGACTGTTGCTGCTTGAGTTGCCGCTGGTACTGAACACCTTGTTCTATTATCTGTTCTTGAACACCTCGTTCGGCTATATGGCCATCATCCTGTTGATATGCATGGTTTTTGTCTATCCATCGGAACCGAGGTGTGCAGCCGAGGCTTTCCTTAACGAAGAGGAGGATGTTGAGAAATGAAGCTGAGTGTTGTCATTGTCAACTACAATGTGCGCTATTATGTCGAGCAGTGCATCAATAGTGTACTGAAAGCCTCGAAGGGAATTGACACCGAGGTGTTTGTTGTCGACAACCACTCACAGGACGGCTCCGTAGAGCATCTTCAGAAAGTGTTCGACGACCGGATCATTCTCATCGACAGCAATCACAACCTTGGCTTTTCCCGGGCTAACAATATGGCTATTCGCCAGTCGTCGGGCGAGTACGTGTTGCTGCTTAATCCCGACACTTTCGTTGCCGAGGATACCCTGCAGCAGGTGTTGGCTTTCATGGACGAACACCCGAAGGCTGGCGCTTGCGGTGTGAAGATGTATAATGCCGATGGTAGTCGAGCCAAGGAGTCGCGTCGTGGTCTTCCTACGCCGTTCGTGTCGTTGATGAAGATGTTGGGGCGATCTGACCGTTATTATATGAATCATCTATCTTGGGATGAACCAGGAAAAATCGAGGTCATTAGTGGTGCCTTCTGTATGCTTCGTCGTAGTGTGCTCGATGAGATAGGCTTGCTCGATGAAGATTTCTTTATGTATGGTGAGGACATTGACCTCTCGTACCGTGTGTTAAAGAGTGGGTACGAGAACTGGTATGTACCCGCTTCTATGCTCCACTACAAGGGCGAGTCGACACAGAAGTCAAGCTTCCGTTATGTCCACGTGTTCTATCAGGCTATGCTCATCTTTTTCCGCAAGCACTATGGCCACCTGTCCGTTTTCGTTACTATTCCTATCAAGGCGGCCATCTATCTGCGTGCCTTTTTCGCACTTTTACAGATGGGCTATTCACAGTGTAAGAAGTCGTTGGGCTTTGTCGACCCGCATAGTTTGCAGCCGGAGTATCTGTTCATAGGTTCTCCTGCGATGCTTGCCGAGTGCCGTAAGTTGTCAAGGCGCAAGGGCTTGTCGGCCCGCTTTGTCCGGCAACGCAGTGAGGCCCGGCTTGAAGGTCGTTCGTGTGTGGTCTACGACACCTCCGTTTATAGTTACGGACAGATTCTGGAAGAGTGTCATGCACAGTCGAACCCCGATGTCCTGATAGGAACCTTTTCTATGAAGAACCGCGTGCTGATTACGCCCAAAGAGATTATCCGATGAACACACACCTGCCTGCCATCCGTTTGAGGGCTCTTGAACCCGAGGACCTTGACCTGCTCTACCGAATAGAAAACGACCGCTCTCTGTGGAATGTGGGTACCACCAATGTGCCCTATTCACGCTATACGCTCCACGATTACATAGCCCATGCCTCAGGCGATATCTACATAGACCGTCAGGTGCGGCTGATTATTGAGAATGCTGAAGGTAAGACGGTGGGCATTGTCGACATTGTTGAGTTCGACCCAAAACATCAGCGTGCCGAGTTGGGGTTGGTAATTGAACAGGGCTATCGTCGTCAGGGCTATGCGCTGGCTACGCTTCATGAGTTGACTGACTATGCCCTCCGTCAGCTCCATCTGCATCAACTCTATGTCTGTATCGCCGCAGACAACACCCCAGCGCTTACGTTGTTTCGCGAGCTGGGGTATTTGGAGTCGGCTGCATTATGCGACTGGCTTTTCGACGGCACCGCCTACCATGATGCGGTGCTGATGCAAAAAGTACTTAGCGCCGGCGCCTGAATTCTGAGCAGGTGATAGCTGTGGCAATGGCCACATTGAGGCTTTCGGCCCTGTCGGGCGAGTTGTTGAAATCAGGAATGAGAAGTTTGTCAGTGACAAGTTTCCGTATTTCTTCTGATATGCCGTTACCTTCGTTTCCCATCACGATGATGCCCCTTTCTGTCAGAGGGTAGTGGTAGATGTCCTCCCCGTCGAGTAGCGTGCCATAAACGGGCGTATCTGCGTTGGCAAGCAACTCCTTTAAATTAGTATAAATAATGTTCACGCGCGCGATACTGCCCATTGTAGCTTGGACAACCTTCGGATTCCACACATCGGCAGTATCCAACGAACAAAACACCGTTTTTATTCCGAACCAGTCAGCTATACGGATGATTGTGCCGAGATTGCCCGGATCTTGAACGCCGTCGAGTGCTAAGTATAGCAGGTTCTTGTCCACAATGGGAACTGATGGGCTTTCAGGAATGGGAAACAATGCCAATACCTGCTGGGGATGTTGAAGGAAACTGATGCGGTGTAGCTCCTCATCACTCACTTCTTGAATGTCAAGAGGTAGTGATTTCGATCTAACTATCCACTCGGAAGTGGCAAAAAGAAGGGTAGGGCGGTATCCGTGTCGCAGTAAGTCGCCCACAACTTTGGGGCCTTCGGCAACGAACAGCCGCTCTCGTGTCCTGTATTTTTTCTGTTCCAACTGGCGTACCAGTTTCTGTTGGTTCTTGCTGATCATGGATGATATAATTGATGTCAGCTGCAAAATTAGCTTTTTTTCTCGAGATAATCAGCTTGTCGCGATAAAAAAGTTGTAAATTATAAATATCTCACCCTGCAAAAGATGCGCCAGCGATCATGCAAAAGACCATTCAGCGTGGTATAAAACTGTTGGTTTTGCGGTAGGGAACGAAACTGATGGCGGTCCAAAGACTACTTGTTGGGAGTTTTTGGCTACAAGTTTCGTAAGTTTTGCGTTCACCAATGGAGCCTGTTTCATGATACAAACTCGTCGACTTTGTTAGACAAACTCGTCGACTTTGTTGGACAAACTCGTCGACTTTGTTGGACGAACTCGTTAAGTTATTCAAGTTTTGCAAGTTCTGTTTGCCTTTCAGGCCGCATACGTACGTTGCTTTCATAGCTTGCGAAACTTGAATCTTTTTACTGTATATAACAAGTTTTATTCATTTGGTCTGGGTCCCCTGCCTCCTCCTCTGCGCTGGGGGCGGTTCTTCATGTCTTCGGTGTAGGCTTTATACTGCTCCTCAGTCATGATTGTCTTCAGCTCTGCATTGTAGGCCTCCATGTTCTTCTGCATCTCTTCAGACATCGGGCCACCCATGGGGCCGCCTTGTCCGCGCTGCGGACGCTCGCCACGATGTCTGTTTCCTGCCACGCTGTCAGGACGATTGCCCTGGCGCGGGGGTCTTTGCATGTTTCCGCGAGGTCCCATCTTGTCGGCAAAGCGGGTGTTGAGATCCAGCAGCTTCTTGGCCTGCTCTTCGTTGAGCCCATATCTCTTGACTACACCGTCTGTGCGGCGCTGTATCATTTCCTTGGGGTCGAACTGACGTCTCTGGGGCGTTCCTTCCTGATTTGCATCCTGTGCCATTGCGCTCATGCTGATGGTGAGAGCGGTCATTATGGCAAATACCATTTTTTTCATATTCATTACTTTTTTGATAGTTAAACTTTTAATTTCAAACACTATTTGAGTTGCAACTAATAGTCTGATGCGATATTGTGGGAAAAGTTTAACGATGAGATAAAAAAGATACGTTTTTTTTAGCTTCTTGTCGATTTTTTTACTATTTTTGCAACATCATTCAACGAGCGTATGAGAAAACCCGCATATTTCTTACTTACAGTTATGGTTGTCTGCACGGCGTTTACAGGATGCAAGAGAGATGGCGCAGACGGCAATGCATCATCGGTCGACAGCATACCGATGCTGATCATGCAGATTCAGAAGTGCTCGCGTCTCTATACGACGGAGTACAGGGTTCACAAGATTGTCACCTACGACGACGTTGTCCAGCTGCGTGGAAAAATGTTCTCGAAGGACTACAGTATGAATCTTCCTTTGGGCGACCGTAAGGTAGCCATTCCGATGGATGCCACGCTGAAGGCATACATTGACTTCTCCGGTTTTTCTGAGAAGAACGTCAGCAAGCAGGAGGACGGGAAAATCAGTATTATCCTGCCCGATCCTCGCGTGGTGATGACCGACTCAAAGATTGACCAAAATGGAGTGCGCGAGTACGTTGCCCTCACTCGGTCTCATTTCAGCGACCGTGAGCTCTCAACCTATGAGCAGCAGGGACGCGAAGCCATCATTGCCAGCATCCCACAGATGGGCATCATCGAGACTGCCCGCGAAAGTGCCGCCCGACTGCTCGTCCCTATCATTGCCAGCATGGGCTATGAGGAGCAGAACGTCACCATTGCCTTCAGCCGTGAGTTCGATGCGGGCGACATCCGCTCATTACTTGACATCAACAACGTTGAAAGATGAAACCGATAACCGTAAATCGCAAACAGCTTGTCGTTGCTGCCGTGGTGGCGGTGGCAATATTGCTCGTATGGCTACTGATCATAGGCACTGACAATTCTATGGAATTGGATCATAACAAAGAGATCGACATCACCCCGGCACAGATACGCTCCATCCGTGATATTGGCGAATGGGAGTTCCTCTCCGTAAGCGACGAGGAGTTTGTCGACACCATGCGTCGCGGCTTCCTGCGCAACGACCATCTGGCACGCATATACTATGGAACCATGCGCATAGGTGTAGACCTTTCGGATGTGGAAGAAGATTGGCTCGTGGTCGAGGGCGACACGGTGATTCTGACCCTGCCCCCTGTGGGCTTGCTCGACGAACGTTTCATCGACGAAGCCCGCACCGTAGCCTTCCACGAATCCGGCAAATGGAAGGCCACTGACAGGGAGGATCTGTACCAGCGTGCACGTCGTCGGATGATGGTTTATGGCCTGTCGAAGGAAAACCTGAAAAGTGCTGAAGACAATGCCGATGCTCAGTTCCGTCAGCTGCTTCGCTCCATGGGCTTCGAAAACGTTGTCATCCGTTTTCGTCGTTCTTCAGAATAGGAAGCGACAGATGGTAGCGCACAGCCAGGAACCGGATTAGGCAGGTTAGCAGGAAACTGCCGATGGCTGTCAGTTCTATAGGCAGCCCCAGCTCTATGCCTGCCCAATAGACAACACCTCCCAGCACACTGGCCATTGCATAGATTTCACGCTGGAAGATCACTGGCTCGTTGTTGAGCAGGACATCACGAATGACGCCTCCTGCCGATCCCGTTATACATCCCATGATGATAGCCACCCAGAAAGGCTGACCGAACGCCAGACTCTTCTGCAGCCCCGCTATGGTAAACAGGGCAAGTCCTAACGTATCGAACACAAACCATGCATTCTTCAAGGGTTCCATCCACTTGCTGAAGAATGCCACCGTGAGCAAGGCAACAAAAGTACAAATCATGTAGACAGGTGTTGTCATCCAGAATGGCGTTGTTCCCAGCATCACATCGCGGATGGTACCTCCTCCAATGGCTACGGCTATGCCGCAGACATAGCCTCCGAACCAGTCGAAACGCTTGGCTGCCGCATGGCGTATGCCTGAGATGGCAAAGGCGAATGTGCCCAACAGTTCTATGATACGTATAATGATATCCTGATCCATTTTTCTTACTCCTCATATCGTTTGCCCCAGTACGACACCATGCGTTCGTACAGTTTCTCTTCTGCCGGACTGTGCTGGGCGTGCCAGATACGCCGTCCCACTAGCGTATCGGGCAGGTATTGCTGCTTGGTGAAGTGTCCTGGGAAGTCGTGGGGATACTTATAACCGTCATGGTAGCCCAAGTCCTTCATTAGCTTCGTTGGCGCATTGCGTATGGGCAGCGGTACCGGCTGGTTGCCCGTCTCGCGTACCAAGGCAAGTGCTGCGTCAACGCCCAGATAGGCTGAATTGCTCTTGGGCGACGTGGCCAGATAGACCGTAGCCTCGGCCAGCGGAATGCGTCCTTCAGGCCACCCTATCTTCATCACCGCATCAAACGCGGCATTGGCCAGCAACAAGGCGTTGGGGTTGGCAAGGCCGATATCCTCTGAGGCAGAGATGACCAGCCGACGCGCAATGAACTGCGGGTCTTCGCCTCCCTCTATCATACGGGCCAGCCAGTAGAGGGCTGCGTCTGGATCGCTGCCACGGATGCTCTTGATGAAGGCCGAGATAATGTCGTAGTGCATCTCACCGTCCTTGTCGTAGGCCAAGGGATTCTGTTGCAGACGGCTGACCACCAACTCATCGGTAATCACCACATCGCCACTTTCGGCTTCTACAACCAACTCCAGTATGTTCAGCAGCTTGCGGGCATCACCACCGCTGTACCTCAATAGGGCACCCGTATCCTTGAGTTCTATATGCCGTTCCTTCAGGATGATATCAGTCGTAATAGCGCGATGCAGCAACTGCAGTAGGTCGTCTTTCTCCAACGACTTCAACACATAGAGCTGACAACGCGACAGCAACGGACGGATCACCTCGAACGAGGGGTTCTCGGTCGTGGCACCGATAAGCGTTACGATGCCTCGTTCTACAGCACCAAGCAGCGAATCCTGCTGCGACTTGGAGAAACGGTGTATCTCGTCTATAAACAAGATAGGTGACGCCTCGTTGAAGAAACGTCCCTTCTCAGCCTTCTCAATCACGTCGCGCACATCCTTCACACCGCTCGTCACTGCCGAAAGTGTAAAAAAGGGTGTCTCAAGCTGATGGGCAATAATCTGTGCCAGGGTGGTCTTACCCACACCTGGAGGTCCCCAGAGAATGAAAGAGGAAATGCGTCCGGAGTCAATCATCCGGCGAAGTACTGCCCCTTCACCCACCAGATGACGCTGTCCGATATAATCGGCCAAAGTGCGCGGACGAAGTCTCTCTGCTAATGGTTGTGACACGTCGAAATTTAAAAAATAAAAAATTACAAAATTAAAAAATTAAAATATTAATCCGTGCAAAGTTAGTGCTTTTTAGGCAAATGTGCAAAAAAATGTGGCCGAAAACTTGTAAATAAGAAATAAAGTACTTACTTTTGCAGACATAAACAATATAAGGAACGCATATCATGGATCAACAAACTGGGAAAAAAGCACTTACGCTGAAGACGCTGACAAAAAGCAGCGTGTGGGATATTCAAGAAAACGACATCTTCCGTCTTTGGGAAGGTGCTGAGAAAGATGCTGAGGTAAAGGACAACGTGCGACACTACGTTGACATTATCCGCAGTGCCTTTATGATTGAAGAGATCAACGGCGAGTCGGCCATCATCAAGGGTAAATATGAGAAGCAGGGTTATAAGGTTGGTCAGGTCAGGCTTGACGAAGACAAGAAAATTACCTGGGCCATCAAGAAGAAGCCTATCATGCGCGTGACCGACCTTACCTATGAGAACATACGTCATATCACGGCTGCTAAGCTCGTCGAAGTGCTCGACCGCAACTTCGGCGGTGGATGGGACTCCCTGTCACAGAGCATCAAGGACATCATAGAGAGTGGTTTCGACATCTCGACCACTACCCTGCCCAAGGACCGTCTGCACAAGAAAGGCGGCATGTACGAGAAGAAGGTCGACGACGGCTACGACGTACTGGAGGTGTCGAAGGGCACATGGGTCGAAGCCATCTTTGCCAAGCTGAAGCCCGAGTCGGAAAAGCCTCGCATGAAGTTTGCCTCTTCACGCGACGAAGAAGACAGTGACGAGGATGTTGAAATCGAGGACACCTACAACAAGCCCGACGAGGACGACATCGAGTTCGGAGAGCCCAACGACGACGAGATTACCGAGGAGAACTACTCCACGATGATGGACCTGGGCGGCGAAGATCCTGACGAGGAAGCTGCCAACTTGGCCGAATACGGTGATGAATAATCAACCAATTATCCTATAACTTTAACCCAACACTAAACTGCAATGAACATTCCATCAGCATTCTGGCTCGTACCAGTAGCGTCGGTCGTAGCCTTGAGTATGGCGTGGTTCTTCTTCCGTCAGATGATGACGGCCGACGAGGGCACGCCCCGTATGAAAGAAATCGCACTCTATGTGCGCAAAGGTGCCATGGCCTATCTCTGGCAACAGTACAAGGTCGTAGCCATCGTTTTCGTGGTGCTCTGCGCCCTCTTTGCCTTCATGGCCTACGGCCTTGGCGTACAGAATCCCTGGGTTCCCTTCGCCTTCCTCACCGGTGGTTTCTTCTCTGGCCTGGCTGGTTTCTTCGGCATGAAGACTGCCACCTACGCCTCTGCCCGCACTGCCAACGCTGCACGTGAGAGTCTCAACGCAGGACTGAAGATTGCCTTCCGCTCGGGGGCCGTCATGGGTCTCACCGTTGTGGGCCTCGGTCTTTTAGACATCGCCATTTGGTTCGTCGTGCTGAACCATTTCGATGCCGACGGTCTTATCTCCATCACCACTACCATGCTGACCTTCGGCATGGGTGCCTCGACACAGGCGCTCTTCGCCCGTGTAGGAGGTGGTATCTATACGAAGGCTGCCGACGTGGGTGCCGACATCGTGGGTAAGGTTGAGGCCGACATCCCCGAGGACGATCCACGTAACCCCGCTACCATTGCCGACAACGTGGGCGACAATGTGGGCGACGTGGCCGGCATGGGTGCCGACCTCTATGAGAGCTACTGTGGCTCCGTGCTTTCGACAGCCGCACTCGGTGCTGCCGCTTTCGCTGTGGCAGGCACTGAGATCCAGCTCAAGGCAGTTATCGCCCCGATGCTCATCGCTGCTGTGGGCGTGTTCCTCTCGTTGTTAGGCATCTTCCTCGTACGCACGAAAGAGGGCGCCACGATGAAGGACCTGCTGCGCTCGCTCTCTTTGGGAACCAACGTCAGCGCCATACTCATCGCCGCAGCCACCTTCGGCATCCTTTACTTCCTTGGTATCGAGAACTGGCTCGGCCTCTCCTTCTCCGTCATCAGCGGACTGGCTGCCGGTGTCATCATCGGACAGGCCACGGAGTACTACACCTCGCACTCTTACAAGCCGACACAAAAGATCTCGGAGGCAGGACAGACTGGCGCCGCTACCGTTATTATTAAAGGTATAGGCACGGGCATGATCTCGACCTGCATCCCCGTCATCACCATCGGTGTAGCCATCATCCTCAGCTATGCCTGCGCCAACGGCTTCGACCTCTCCATGAGCGCATCGAGCCTCGCACGCGGTCTCTATGGTATCGGTATCGCTGCCGTGGGTATGCTCTCCACACTGGGCATCACACTGGCCACCGACGCCTACGGTCCCATTGCCGACAATGCTGGCGGTAACGCTGAGATGTCGCAGTTGGGCGAGGAAGTGCGTCATCGCACCGATGCCCTCGACGCCCTCGGCAACACCACTGCCGCTACAGGCAAGGGCTTTGCCATCGGCTCTGCCGCCCTCACCGCTCTCGCCCTTCTCGCTTCTTACATCGAGGAAATCAAGATTGCGATGGCACGTGCCGGTGAGACGCTGACCAACGTGGCTGGCGATGTCATCTCGGCTACCGATGCCACCATCCCCGACTTTATGAACTACTACCAGGTGAACCTGATGAACCCGAAGGTGCTTGTGGGTGCCTTTATCGGTGCTATGGCAGCCTTCCTGTTCTGCGGCATGACGATGGAAGCCGTAGGCCGTGCAGCTGAGAAGATGGTGCAGGAGGTGCGCCGTCAGTTCAAGGAGATAGCCGGCATCCTCGAAGGAACGGGCACGCCCGACTATGGCCGTTGCGTGGAAATCTCGACCCGCGCTGCCCAGCACGAGATGATTGTACCGTCGGTACTCGCCATTATCATCCCCATTCTTGTAGGCATCATCCTCGGCGTAGCCGGTGTACTCGGACTCCTCGTAGGCGGTCTGGCAGGTGGCTTCACGCTGGCCGTGTTCATGGCCAACGCAGGAGGTGCTTGGGACAATGCGAAGAAGAACATCGAGGAAGGTGCCTTCGGAGGCAAGGGCTCGTTTGCCCATAAGGCCTGCATCGTGGGCGACACCGTGGGCGATCCGTTCAAGGACACCAGCGGTCCCTCGCTGAACATCCTCATCAAGCTCATGTCGATGGTCAGCATCGTCATGGCTGGTCTCACCGTAGCCTTCGGATAAAGAATCATTGAGACTCAGAGCGTTAGACTTCGGTCGCATCGCTTGCAGAAATATTGCAACCAGCCCCTGTTTGAAAGGCAAACAGGGGCTGGTTGGTTATATGAGACAGGGTATGAACGTTATTCAGTAGATAAGCCGTTATACAGACACTTCAGCCTTGATGTGAGGCCAGGGATTATAGTTCTCGAGAAGGAAGTCGTCGTACTGGAAGGCAAAGAGATCCTTGACTTCGCGGTTCAGCCGCATGCGTGGCAAAGGACGGGGCTCGCGGGTAAGTTGCAGTCGTGCCTGCTCAAGATGGTTCAGATAGAGGTGAGTGTCGCCCGTAGTATGGATAAACTCACCAGGCTTTAAGCCGCACACCTGCGCCATCATCATGCAGAGCAGGGCGTAGGAGGCGATGTTGAAGGGTACACCGAGGAAGGTGTCGGCCGAGCGCTGGTAGAGTTGCAGCGACAGACGCCCGTCGGCTACATAGAATTGGAACATCGTGTGGCAGGGAGGCAGAGCCATCTTGTTGACCTCGGCTACATTCCATGCCGAGACAATCATGCGGCGCGAGTCGGGGTTGTGCTTAATCTGGTCGAGCACCATCTGTATCTGGTCGATGGTACCACCGTTGTAGTCGGGCCACGAGCGCCACTGGTGTCCGTAGACGGGTCCCAGCTCGCCGTTTTCGTCGGCCCACTCGTTCCAGATTCTGACACCGTGCTCCTGCAGGTAATGCACGTTGGTGTCGCCCTGTAGGAACCACAGCAGTTCGTAGATGATACTTTTCAGGTGGAGCTTTTTCGTGGTGAGCAGAGGAAAGCCCTCTTCCAGGTTGAAGCGCATCTGGTTGCCGAACACGCTCAACGTGCCTGTGCCGGTGCGGTCGCCCTTTCGGACACCCTCGGTGAGAATTCTGTTCAATAGGTCTAAATAGGGTTTCATGCGATCCTTATGTTTTTTATTGCTACTGGGATATTTCTGTGATGACGTTGGGATATGGGGGAATGTGGGTACTTTTGATACGCCACTCCTTCGGATAGAGGTTGTTGGCACGTGAGCCGATGTTCTTCACAAGACCTAATGGCTGTCCCATAAATGATACGGTGACAAGACCACGGGGCACATCGGGCGGCAGCACAATCGCTTCGCCCCGCAGGTAGCTGATGGCAGTGGGATAGTCAAGACTGGCTGAGGACTCGCTCTCAGCTCCGTTCCGAAGAGAGAGGGGAACGATGGGGTTCATACGTTCCAGTTTCTTTGTGATGGCAGCGTGTGGGTTCCCTCCTCCCTTTGGGGTATGACCTCCTTTCCTCATCACCGCCATGAATAGACCTTCACCGCGTGTAATGCCGGGAATGAAGCGATAGACAGGCACGTCGAAACTGGGTAGCAATGAGCCTGTAATGCCCCATTCGGACTTGATGTCAACCGACAGCACCTCGGCATCGAAATCATGGAGTATCCAGCGCACGTTTTCCTCGTTTTCCTTCATATTAAATGTACACGTACTATAAATAAAAAGTCCACCAGGAAGGAGGCACTGCCATGCTTCAGCAATGATCTCACGCTGTAGCTGGCTGCATCGTTCCACGTTCTGAAGACTCCATCCGCTGATGGTAGCCTCGTCCTTACGAAACATGCCTTCGCCTGAGCAAGGCACGTCGCAGAGGATTGCATCGAACATCAGGCCTGCCTTGCGAAAGTCCTTGGGATAGTTGTTGGTGACGTAGCAATTAGGGTAGCCCCACTTCTCGATGTTCTCCGAGAGGATCTGGGCACGCTTGCGCACCGGCTCGTTGCTTATCAAAATGCTGTCTTCGCTGATAGCCGAACGGATGAGTGTGCTCTTGCCGCCCGGTGCAGCACACATGTCAAGGAAGAGCACCGGCTGCTGGGGCAGATGCTGACGTAGCACCTCATCGAGAAACATCGACGATGCCTCCTGCACATAATAGCAGCCGGCATGAAGTAGGGGGTCGAAGGTGAACTGAGGACGAGTGGGAAGATAGAAGCCCGCAGGACACCAAGGAACGAAGGGTCGTCGATAGTTGATAGTTGATAGTTGATATTTCCGTGGGTTCAGTCGTATGCTCACGGGAGCCTCTTCTTCGAATGCCTTCAGGTAGCGTTCGAAGCGTTCCGAGCCCATCACGGCACGTGTTTCTTGGACAAAATCGTCAGATAATTGCATAATCGCTTGCAAAATTAAAAAAAAAATCGCATCTTTGTGCAACTTAATGACAACTCTTTGCGTCTAACGGATAAAAAAGAACAAAAATGTACAGAAATATGAAAAAGAATATCATTGCCCTTTGCCTCGCGATAACTTTGGCAGTGCCATCGCAGGTTGCAGCACAGAAGCACCGTCATACACCAGTGACCACGATGCAGGTGGCCGACTCCACCCAGCAGGTCGACGAGTTGGAGGCCTTCTCTGACACCACATCGGTCAATGACAGCACAGCGGTGGTATCGTCGATGAACACACCGCATTCATATTCCTACAATATTAACCTCGACGGCGAGGATGCCTGGGAGGCTATCGGAAAGGCATTCGGCGACTCCTCGATGCACAACTCCCTCATTGGGGGAATGACGATATTGGGCATCCTGCTCATCATCTTCGTCCTGGCACCCTTAGTGATTCTCGGACTGCTCTTCTACTTCATCTACAAGAACCGCAAGCAGAAGATGCGCTTGGCCGAAGAGGCCATGAAACATGGGCAGCCCATACCCGACCAGCTCTTCAACGAGCAGAAGGCGCTACCTGCCACATCCGACAATCTGCGGGCTAAGGGCATCCGTCAGACCTGCCTCGGAGTAGGACTGATGATCTTCCTCGGCAACACAGCAGGAACAGTCGGCTTTGGCATAGGTGCCTTGGTCACCGCTATAGGCATAGGCAACCTGATTATTGCCCGTTCTAACAATAACACATGAGCCCTATTGGTCCTATAAGCCCTCCAAAACAACAATCAATAAAAAATAAATACTATCATGGAAAAGAAACTTTATCGTAGCAATGACCGCGTATTCGCAGGTGTCTGCGCCGGACTGGCCGAGTATTTCGATTTCGATGTGACCGCTGTGCGTGCAGCCTATGCCCTGCTCACCTTCTTCACAGCTTTCAGTGGCATTCCCTGTTACATCATCCTCTGGATCATCATGCCTTCGAAAAGGTGATCGGAGAAAGGTGAGTGGCGAACGGCATGGAGAGGCTCAGCGATATAGCACTCGTGACACAGGTGACGGTATTTGGCAACCGGCGGGCTTTCGACCAGCTGGTGCGTAAATACCAGTCGCCAGTAAGACGTTTCCTGCTCAACCTTACACTGGGCAACGAGGTGCTGAGCGACGATCTGGCACAGGACACATTCCTAAAAGCCTACACCCACATTGGTCAGTTCCGCGCCCTCTCTTCGTTCCAGACCTGGCTCTTCCGCGTTGCCTATCGTGTGTTCTACGACTATCACCGCAGTGCCTCGCACTCGCCTGCTACTGCCCTGTTAGAACCGGGCAAGAGCACCGACCGTTCGGTCATAGACCAGGCCACATGCAACGAGAACTCATGTAATTCGCCCCAGTTACGGATGGATATCTATCAGGCGCTCTCACTGCTCAAAGACGATGAGCGCACCTGCATCACCTTGCAGCTGATAGACGGTGAGTCCATCGACCATATTGCCGAGATAACCGGCATTGCCCCGAACACGGTGAAGTCGCACCTGAAGCGGGGAAAAGATAAATTGGCAAACTTCTTAAGACGAAACGGATATGAACGATAACGAATTATTGGAAAGCTTCTTCCAGAGTGCCCGCGAACAGCAAATCGACGATGACGGATTTACCGAGTGCGTGATGCAGCGCCTGCCCGATAGCATAGCACAGCACAGCAGGCTGCAAAAACTGTCGTGGCTGTGGACGACCTTCTGCATCGTGCTTGCTGTGCTGCTATTCTTGAAGTTCATCGGTTGGCAGGCGGTTCTTACCGACCTCGTTGTCTTCATACGTACCCTGCCGGTCGACTACCGGCCCACGACCATCCTGCTGTCGTTGCTCGTACTGAGCTGGATGGGTGTTGCCGAGATTGCGCGTCGAGCCCGCTTCTATCAGTAATTTTAGTTTTCCACCCTTAAGGCCGAAGGTCTGATAAGACTACAGGCAGGGGTTTTACCCCTGCCTGTAGTCTGTAAGCCCTTTCAGGGCTATGCTTTCTGTGATTCATAAGGTGGGATACCTTAGTCAGTAATTGTTTTTGTGATTTCCACCGTCACTCTGCCGCACGGCACTGACAATGAGCTGTTTAGGCGTGTAGGATGGTGCGGCAGTAGTGGCAGATGATGACCCCTCGTCGGCAGGCGTTCCGCCGCATAACCTGTCGGAACAGGATATGCATGGGTCTGCAATAAATACTCCATTGGTCTGCTAACAGCCCCTGTTTGGTGGTCAAACAGGGGCTGTCTGATGCGCAAACAGGGGCTGTCTCGACATCAAACAGCCCCTGTATCCCAGCCTTTCGCTGCTTTTCTTAGCCGCGGACTGACACGGAAGTAGTGATGATAAATACCAACATCTCCGTCCGGCTCATTCTTCCCAGTTTATTATTCAAGCGTTACTTAATCGTTATAATTTGCGGTGAGCTCGCAGATTCTGATGATGACCTGCATGGCTTTCTCCATTGACTGTACGGGTACAAACTCGTAGGGGCCGTGGAAGTTGATGCCCCCAGCGAAGATGTTGGGGCAGGGCAGACCCTTGAACGAGAGTTGCGCTCCGTCGGTACCACCGCGTATGGGTTTCACTTTCGGGCTAACATCTGCCTCCTGCATGGCTTTGAGCACAAGGTCGATGACGTGCATGTTGTCGGGCTCGATTTTCTTCTTCATGTTATAGTATTGGTCGTTGAGCTCGGCTGTGACTGTGCCTTCGCCATACTTCTCGTTCATCTTGTCGACGCATGCCATGACGAACCGTTTGCGAGCCTCGAACTTCTCGCGGTCGTGGTCGCGGATGATATAGGAGAGCTTACCCAATTCAGTATTGCACTGCATGCCAATGAGATGGTAGAAACCCTCATAGCCCTCGGTGGCCTCTGGTGTCTCGTCAGCGGGCAGCATGGCGGCAAACTCGGCAGCGAGCCGATTGGCATTGACCATCTTGTCCTTGGCATATCCCGGGTGTACGCTCACACCCTTGATAGTAATCTTTGCAGATGCAGCGTTGAAGTTCTCGAACTCCAGCTCGCCTACGTCGCCACCGTCCATGGTGTAGGCCCACTGGCAGCCGAAACGCTCCACGTCGAAATGGTGGGCACCCATGCCTATCTCCTCGTCGGGGTTGAAGGCAATGCGTATCTTGCCGTGCTTCACTTCTTTGTGGTCGCGCAGCCAGCACATGGCCTGTACGATTTCGGCAATACCGGCCTTGTCGTCGGCACCGAGCAACGTGTGGCCGTCGGTGACGATCAGGTCTTCGCCCACGTGTTGTAGCAGCTCGGGAAATTTCTTCGGACTGCTTACAATGCCTTCGCTGAGCACAATGTCGCCACCGTCGTAGTTTTCAACGATGCGTGGCCGTATGTCGGCTCCGCTGCAGTCAGGGCTGGTGTCATAGTGCGAGATGAAGCCGATGGTGGGCACGTTGGTCTTGACGTTGGCAGGCAGGGTGGCGTAGATGTAGCCCATGTCGTCCATCTCAACGTCCTCCAGCCCTTCGCGTTGTAGTTCTTCCTTCAGGTACTTGGCAAAAACCAGCTGTTTCGGTGTACTGGGTACGGTCTGGCTGTCTTCGGCCGACTGTGTGTCGAACTTGGTATAGTTCAAGAATCGTTCTGTAAGTGTCATTGTAGTCATATTTAAATTGTTAGTTTCTTTTCTTTTTGCAAAGTTATAAATTATTTTTTGTTCGTGCAAGTTTTACGCTTCAAGAAATAGCGTACGAGCACGAAGTTGAGGGGCACGCAGAGGGCGAACATAGGGAGCTGGGCCCAGCGCGACGGACATCCGAACGCGAGAATAAGGTTGAGCGTGAGTGTCTGCATCAGGTAGTTCAACACGTGGCTCAGCGCAAAGCCCGCGGCCTTGCGACGGTCGGGGCGTACGCGGAAGGTGAAGTAGGTGGAAAGGAGAAAATTCAGACAGAAACTCACGATATAGCCCGCAGTGTTGGCCAGCGTCTCATTGACGAAAGGCAACAGTAGTTGGTAGACACCGAACTGTACGGCGACAGCCAGCGTGCCAACGATAACGAAGCGTACTATCTCACTCTTCATGGTTTACAGTTGTGATAGGAGATATGGCTTGGAAAGGGCATCGATGATTTCCTTCCACTGGCGGGTAATGGAACTGATGTCGAAACGACTGGCCACAGCCAGGGCCTCAGCCGACTTGCGTGGCCAGTCGAGATGGGTGGCTTTGAGCAGACAGTCGGCTAACTCGGCCACATTGCCATTGGCAAAGTAGATACCTGCGTCGCCCATGATCTCGAGACTGGTAGGCAGGTTGCTCGACACGACGGGCAGACCGTGGGCCATGGCCTCGACAATGACCAGTCCGAAACCCTCCCAGCGCGATGACAGCACGTAGACCTGGGCTTGGCTGTAGTAGCTTTGAATGTCGTGGGTGAAAGGATGGATGGTGATGCGGTGCTCCAGCCGGTAGTCGCTGATTTTCTGTCGGTAGAGCTTCTCCTCCAGGCCTTCGCCGACGATGTGGAGCGTCCAGTCGGCATTCTTCTGAGCGAAGATGTGGAAGGCATCGATGAGTAAGTCGAAACCCTTGTGGCGAGGAGTGAAGCGTCCTACGGCTAAAAACTGTTTTGAGGTGCCGTCCGATGGTTTTTTCGGATTGAGTGTCAGCGGATTGAAGATGACACGGGGCGTTAAACAGGGGTCGTAGGTGTGGTAAGCCTGGGCATCGTGATGACTGAGGACTACCGTCTCATGTAGCTTGCGCAGCTGATATACATAGTGACGTTTCAACTCAGGACCGATGTAGGGCGAGCCAGCGCCGTAGAGTGCCTCGAACGAATTGTGAATCCAGCCAACGGTCTTCGTGCCTAAGATCATGTGACGTACCGACGCTAAGCGCACGGCCAACGGGGCATGGACACCGATAACCACGTCGTAGACATCATGGATAAGCTCACGCGACAGGGCATCACGCTGTTCCCAAGGGAAGGAACTGCGAGCATAGAGATCACTGGCCCGGCGACCCGGCAGTCGCAGTTTGCGGTAGCAGGCACTGTAGGCCTTGCAGAATAAGCGCTTCCACCAGAGTACGGGTGGATAACGGAAGAATCTGTAGGTAATGGGTGCATCGCTGAGATCGTAGAATGTCGTGTCCTTGAGCTCGGGGGGATCAAGGGTGACGATGGTCACATCGTAGTGCTCGGTCATGGCTTTCGCTATGACTGCCGTAACCCGTTGGACACCTCCCACAGTGAAGAGCGAGTCGACGAGAAAGCATATTTTTTTCCTCATGGAGTGCAAAAATAGGAAAAAAGCATGAATTTTCCAAATTTCTTTTGTACTTTTGCACATTATTATCACAAGTCCTATGGAGAACAAGCGGTTAAGACTGGTCTACCTGACGCCTTCGCTCTATATTGCGGGGGGCGTAGAGCGTGTGCTCACGCTGAAGGCCAACTATCTTGCCGACCATTTCGACTACGACGTGACCATCGTGCTGACCGACGGGGGCGACAAGCCTTTCTTCTATCCCTTGTCTGACAAAGTCAGGGTGGTACAGCTGAACATAGGGTTTGAAGAATTATGGAAGCTGTCTTTCCTTCGTAAGATACCCGTCTACCTGCGCAAGCAGCGCGAATACCGCCGAAAACTCACTGCCTGTCTTATGGAACTGCATCCCGATGTCACCGTTAGCCTGTTGCGTCGGGAAATTAATTTCCTTTGTCATATAGGCGACGGAAGCAAGAAAGTGGGCGAACTCCACGTGAACAGGGCAAACTACCGCAACTTCGAAGCGGCTGACAGCAACTGGGTGAAACGGCTCTTTGCCCGTTACTGGATGCGGTCGCTGGTAGAAAAACTGCGTAGGCTCGACCGCTTCGTGGTGCTTACCCATGAGGATGCAGAGGCGTGGCCGGAGCTTGATAATTTAGAGGTGATACCCGACCCGCTGTCGTTCCGTCCAGACACTGTCAGCAGGCTCACCGAGAAACGTGTTATAGCCGTGGGGCGCTACGTCTACCAGAAAGGCTTCGACCTGTTGCTTCAGGCCTGGGCAAATGTGGAAAAAAAATGTCCCGATTGGCAACTCGATGTCTATGGTGCAGGCAATCGAGAACCCTACGAACGACAGATGCAGCAGCTCGGCATCGATTCGCTGCGTTGCAGACTGAACGGTCCAGTTGACAATATCCAGTCAGCATATCTGAAGAGCTCGCTCATGGTGTTCAGTTCACGCTTCGAGGGCTTCGGCATGGTGCTGGTCGAGGCAATGGCCTGCGGACTACCCGTGGTGTCGTTTGCCTGTCCGTGTGGTCCCAAGGATCTCGTAAGCGACGGCATCGACGGTCTTTTGGTAACTCCAGGTAACACCGACCAGTTGGCCTCAGCCATCATCCAGATGATAAGCGACGACGGGCGACGTCGTGAGATGGCCATCCGGGCCGTAGAGAAATCACACATGTTCGACCTTCCCACCCTGGCCGAGCGATGGAAAAAGCTGTTCGAAAGTCTATGAGCCAAGCATACGATGTCACCATAGGAATGCCCGTCTACAGATCGAAGCCTTATCTGCGGGAATCGCTGCTCTCGGCACTTGCCCAGAGCTACGACGGCATTGAGGTGCTTGTCCTCGACGATGGCGACGATATCGGGTCGATGGATGTGGTGAGAGAATTGCAGGAGATACATCCGCGAGGCAGTCATATACGCATTGTAGCATCGCCCAAGAACGAGGGCGTCGGGGCCGCCCGCAACCACATCATAGACGAGACCGTCACACCCTTTCTATACTTCATGGATTCTGATGATACTATTGAGCCCGACACCATTGCCCTGCTCATGGAACAGCAGCGGCAATACAGGGCGCAGATGGTGTTTGCCTCGATAGAAACACTTGAACTGAGAAATGGTGGAATGTCCGTGCCCCACCAGTATCCGCATCTGGTGATTACCCAGGGTGACGAGCTGCCTGCATACGCATACAGCCATTACGGCACGTTTCAGTCGTCGGTATGTAACGTGCTTATCGATGTGGCTTTCCTCCGACAGACGGGCATGCGCTTTACCGATGCCGCCTATTGGGAGGATCTGGTATTTTTAAACGAATTGTTGCCCCACGTTGAGCGTGCGGTGCTCCTGCCACGTATCACCTATCACTACCAGTTCCGTTTGAATTCGCTGTCACAGTTTCAGGACCGAGAGGTCATCGACAAGTCAGAGGTGCTGAAAAACGTGGGCTGCATAGAGAGGCTGAAGCAGTTCTGCAAGCAGTTGAGCCACAAACCTTACGCAGGTTTCCTAAGCTACGCGCTGATGATGCACGACCTGTATATCGTGGGCCACATTGTGCTGAAGCGTCGCCAGCTTCATCCCGCTTTCAGCTGTAAGGAGATGCAGGCGGTGATGAAACATCCCTTTGGTCTGTCCACCATCCTCTCCCTACGGAGGTACAGGTGGCGCAACGTGGTGCTGGACAGCTTGTCTTACATGCCTTCATGGCTGTTTCTGTGGGTAGTCTGGCTGTTTGTGAAGTTGAAAATGAAAAAGAAAAAGTAATAACGACGGGGATGTACTTGACTGTCATGTTTTGAAGAATAATAAGAAGAGAAGTCTATGGCGTGGTACCGAAAATATCTTTCTATCTATGAACAACCGTTCGACCAGATTCCTGAGTCGACGTTGCAACAGATCAGTAGCGGACTGGCAGCCCAACAGAGCGACGAGCCGTTGGTGTCGGTCGTGGTGATTGCCTACAACGAGGAGCGGCGGTTAGCTGCTTGTCTCTGGTCGCTCAGCGAGCTGAAAGCTAACTACCCCATCGAGATACTGGGCGTGAACAACCATTCGTCCGATTGTACCGAGCAAGTTTACAAGACATTAGGACTTCCCTATTACAACGAGGACCGTCAGAGTCCTGGCTTTGCTCGCCAGTGCGGACTGGAGCACGCCCGTGGTAAGTACCATTTCTTTATTGATGCCGACACGCTCTATCCGCAGGAATACATCAACCTGATGATGACCAAACTTACACGGCCCGGCACCTCATGTGTGGGAACATTGTGGAACTTCTATCCTGATGAACACCATTCATCCTTCGGACTATTCTGTTTCGAACTTCTACGCGATACGTTCCTCTTCGTCCAGCACTTCAAGCGGCCCGAACTCTGCATACGCGGCATGACCTTTGCCTTCCGTGCCGACTATGCCCGACAAGAGAAGATACGCACCGACATACGCCGGGGTGAGGACGGGTCGCTGGCACTGGCACTAAAGAAGTACGGCAAGATTACGTTCCTCTACGACCGCCATGCACGTCCTGTCACCGGCTATGGCACGTTAGGGCAACAATCGTTGCTGAAGAGCTTTTGGCAGCGCGCTAAGGTGCAGCTGCAAGGCATCACCCGCATATTCTATTCTCGCGACCACTACGATGACTCGCCCGACAACCTGATTCATGAGACATGAAGATTGTTTATGTTTTCCATTCGCTTGCCCTCTGGGGAGGCATCGAGCGCATCCTAACTGACAAGATGAACTGGCTGGCTGCTCAAGGCCACGAGGTGACGATTGTTACCACTGATCAGGGGACGCATGACCTGCCATACGAGCTGGATCCTCGGGTTGTCTTGGCCGACCTCGCCATTTCCTTTCATCATCAGTATCGCTACAAGGGCGTGCGGCGCCTGTTCGACCTTTGGCAGCGCCATCGCCTTTTCCGCCGCAAACTGAAAGAGCTGTTAAGGCGGCTGCAGCCAGACGTACTGGTATGTACTACCACCTGTTATGCCGATGTGCTGGTGAGCCTGAAGGGAAGAGTGCCGTTGGTGGTCGAGTCACATACCATGTGCAGGCGTTTCGTGGACGAGGGACGATTGCGTACCTTGCGGCGCTGGTGGCTCATGCGGAAGCTGCGTCGGGCCGACGTGCTCGTAGCGCTTACCGAGGGCGATGCTGCCGAGTGGAGACGTTACATAAGACGGGTCGAAGTGATTCCCAACATGGTCCATGCACCGCTGACGACCGTACAAGCTTCGCTTATAGCATATCGTGTGGTATTCGTGGGACGTCTCGAAGCTCAGAAACAGATAGACCATTTAGTGACAGTTTGGCGTATCGTACAGCAGCACCACCCCGACTGGACGCTCTCCATCTATGGCGACGGCAGCCAACGAGAATGGCTGCTGAAACAGGTTGAGCGTAACAATCTGTATATCAACATATTCTCTCCACAGCCCAATATCTTCGATGCCTATGCCGAGGCTTCGGTGTTGGTGCTCACCTCGGCATTCGAGCCCTTCGGATTGGTCATGCCTGAAGCCATGTTGTGTGGCCTGCCAGTGGTGGCTTACGACTGCCCCTTCGGACCTCGCACCATCATCACCGATGGCGTTGACGGCTTCCTTGTTCCTCCAGACGACATCGAGACCTTTACCCGACGACTCGAAAGCCTTATGACCGACGAGCCCCTGCGCCGCCGTATGGGTGCCGCTGCCATTTCATCGGCACGCCGTTTTCTGCCCGAGGCAGTCATGCCGAAATGGATTGAACTGTTCACCAGACTAAAGAAACCAGACTAAACTCATACTAAAAATACGACCCTAAGAGCAAATTATTGCCGCTACACTACTCACTCTACGTTTTTTTTTGTACCTTTGCCGTCGTAATCAAGAAATAACAGATACAGATGCGAAAATTGTTTGTGCGCTTCCTTTGGACCATGCTGTTGTTGGCAGTCATAGCAACGGCCACTGGCTTTTGGGCTATTGCCGAAGGAAAGATAGGCTACATGCCACCCATTGAAGACTTACAGAACCCCATCAGCCGCTTTGCCACACAGGTCTATTCGGCCGACGGCAAGCTGCTCGGCACGTGGAACATGAACCGCGAAAACCGTGTGATGGTCGACTTCTCCCAGCTCTCGCCATCGCTGGTACAGGCGCTTGTGGCCACCGAGGATGCCCGTTTCTACGAACATTCAGGCATCGACTTTAAGGCATTGGCACGTGCTATAGTGAAGCGTGGCGTGATGGGGCAAAAGTCGGCAGGTGGCGGCTCGACTATCACCCAGCAGCTGGCCAAGCAGTTGTTCAGCGACGTGGCCCACTCGACCACCGAGCGCATGCTGCAGAAACCCATCGAGTGGGTTATCGCCGTGCAGTTGGAGCGCAACTACACGAAGGATGAGATCATCTCCATGTACCTGAACTATTTCGACTTCCTGCACAACGCCGTGGGCATTAAGACAGCCTCGAACACCTATTTCTCGAAAGAGCCGTCGCAGCTCACCATCACCGAGTCGGCCACGCTCATCGGCCTCTGCAAGAATCCCAGCTATTTCAATCCTGTGCGCCATCCTGACCGTTCGCTGCAGCGGCGCAACGTTGTGCTCGGGCAGATGCTGAAAGAAGGCTACCTCACACAAGAGCAGTATGATAGTTGTGCCCAGCAGCCGTTGGCGCTCAACTTCCACGTCAGCGACCACAAGGAGGGCATAGCCACCTACTTCCGTGACTTCCTGCGCCGCTACATGATGGCCACGAAGCCCGTGCGTAGCGACTATCCTGCCTGGGCCGAGGTGAAGTACACTATGGACTGCATTGCTTGGGACGAAGACCCGCTCTATGGATGGTGCAACAAGAACACGAAGCGCGACGGCCAGCGCTACAACGTCTATACCGACGGGCTGAAGGTCTACACTACTATCGACTCGCGCATGCAGCAATATGCCGAAGAGGCCTGTCATGAGCATCTGGTGAAGTTCTTGCAACCCGCCTTCGAGAAAGCCATTGGACAGAAAAAGAACGCGCCTTATAGCAGTAACCTCTCGGCTGCCGAAGTACAGAAGATACTGCAACGCTCCATGCGGCAGTGTGAGCGCTATGTCACTATGAAGGCTGCGGGCTTCAGTGAGGAGGAAATCAACAAGTCGTTCAACACGGCAGTGAAGATGAGCGTCTTTACCTACCACGGAACCGTAGACACGCTGATGACGCCTCTCGACAGCATACGATATTATAAGAAGTTCCTGCGCACGGGATTCCTGAGCATGGAACCACAGACAGGAGCTGTCAGGGCCTACGTGGGAGGCATGGACTTCGAGCACTTTGCCTACGACATGGCTACCGAGGGTCGGCGTCAGGTGGGCTCGACCATCAAGCCCTTCCTCTATTCGCTGGCCATGGAGAATGGATACTCCCCCTGCGACGTAGCTCCCAACGAGCAACGCACCTACATGGTGGCAGGAAACCCCTGGACACCACGCAATGGCAGCCGCTCGCGCTATGGCGAGATGGTCACCCTGAAATGGGGACTGCAGCAGTCGAACAACTGGATCTCGGCCTACCTCATCAACAACCTCGGCCCAGAGAATTTTGCCAAGCTGCTTTACCAGTACGGAATCCGCAATCCGGAAATCCACCCATCGATGGCCCTCTGTCTCGGTCCCTGCGACATCACCGTGGCCGAGATGGTGTCGGGCTATACAGCCTTCGTCAACCACGGTATACGCTCGGCTCCGCTGTTTGTCACGCGCATTGTCGACAACGAGGGCAATGAGGTGGCACATTTTACACCCCGCATGAACGAGGTAATCAGCGGCGAGGCTGCCGACAAGATGATCTACATGCTACAGGCTGTAGTCGACGGCGGTACGGCAGGCCGACTGCGTTTCCGCTATAACCTCACTGCCCAACTGGGCGGAAAGACTGGCACCACCAACAACAACAGCGATGCCTGGTTCATGGGATTGGCGCCTAAGCTGGTCAGCGGATGCTGGGTAGGTGGCGACGACCGCGACATTCACTTCGACAACATGGCCATGGGTCAGGGCGCAACGATGGCACTGCCCATTTTTGCCCTCTACATGAAAAAGGTATATGCCAACAAGGATTTGGGCATCACACAGGACGACAAATTCGACCTGCCTGTCGACTTCAACCCATGCGCCCTCGTCGACAATGAGGACGAGGAAGAAGAGTCCGACGGCATGCAGGAGGTCGTAGAATAAACAATGTGATTGGAATAATCAGAAAAAATAGGGAGCGTATGTGCGCTCCCTATTTTGCTGCTTCTAACATTTCGCCCTCAATATAGAGGCGTGTCATCTCGACTTTAGCGTTAGTACGAACCGTAATCGACTTCTTGAAGTGGCCGGGAAACTTACCCTGTCCGTTGTAGGTTACCTTAATTTCGCCTTTCTCGCCCGGCTGAATGGGCTGCTTCGTAAATTCAGGCACCGTACAACCGCAACTGGGCATCGCCTGGTTGATAACCAGAGGAGCGTCTCCAGTGTTGGTAAACGAGAATACACAAGTGACAACAGGGTCACTCTCAGAAAACTTTCCGAAGTCGTGCATCAACTTGTCAAACTTGATATCGGCCTGCTTCTGTGCCATCGTAGCGGTCAAGCCACACAACAGCATCATTGTCATCAAAATAATCTTCTTCATATTCTGTCTGTGTTTCTATTCATTACTTTTGGGGAGCAAAAATAGTAAATAACTATCAATTATCTTATAATCCCCCTGTTATTTTAATATTTTTTTAAGGTTCAACAACACGGAGTAACTATTCAGCGATTGTCATATAGCAGTAGTCCGTGCTTAGAACAAGGCGCGGATAGCAGCGTATGGTGAGTTGTTGTGTTTCTTAGTGGTCTCTACGATTGATAGCAGGTCGAGAAAGG
>Ga0310695_10002413_pt1 | contig 39591 bp, 34 predicted proteins | sample RumenRJG_04DNA_FD_203882 | JGI IMG/M metagenome (GOLD analysis project Ga0310695, IMG submission 203882) | Bovine rumen microbial communities from Lethbridge, Alberta, Canada - RJG_04 (v2) (version 2) | ecosystem: Host-associated > Mammals > Digestive system > Stomach > Rumen | place: Canada...
CTTCGTAGTTTATAATCTTTAAGCGGTGAACATTCACCTGCTTAATAGGGGTATCGTACAAAGGCAGTACTCCGGTCTCCAAAACCGTTAATGTGGGTTCGATTCCTACTACCCCTGCCAATTATTGATTAATAGCTGATATTCGAAAATATCGGCTTTTTTATTTCGAATCAATCACTCCTATATAAAGATTATTAAAAATTTATTAGAATAATTGAGCAACTATCTATGTTTAGATTGTCATATATAATGAGAGGAGAAAGATGTCTGTCTCAAAGAAAACCGTCCTAGGATTCATTAACGGGAATCAAGAGGCAATTAGCAAAGTCTATTTTGAATACAAAAATCTCATGTACTTTGTAATTGCAAATTACATCACTAGCCAAAACGACGCTGACGATGTTTTTAGTGAAGCATTTACTAAGGCATTAGAAAATAAGAGCAAGATTAAAGACACCAATAATCTCAAATCTTATCTCTGCTCTATAGCTAAAAATGAGGCTATTAATTATCTCAAAAAAGAAAAGCAAATTATTGCTCTTGATACAATCGACGAGATGTATGGCGAAGATGATCTTCATAACGCTCTATTAAATGACATTGAACCTCTCTTAAGTAATAAGGAAACAATTATTGTTTACTACCGAGCGGTCTTTGATTATTCCTGGTCCGAAATCGTTGAACTTACTGGTATCCCAGAAAGTACTGCGAGAAGGATTTATACGAATGTCAAAGAAAGACTCAGAAAGGATTTATTATGAGTTTTGAAAAGAAAATGAAACAAAGAGGGAACCAAAATATCGACGCAAAAACCCCATATTTATATGAAAAACCACATCGTTCTTTCCTGTTATGGGCAAAGATTGCGATTCTTAGTGGTACAGCAGTTTTAGCAACCGCGATTACTTTAGCGGTGGTGATTCCAAATCTCAATTCAGTCCAAAAAACACTTGCTCCCAAATATAACACTGACTATTTCGCTGCTGCTCCTAAAGCGAACGCAATTCAAAGCGTTGATGCTTCTGCTGTGAGCCGTACCGCCACTAAGACATTGCAGAATTTAGATGCCTATTTTGCAAAAGAGAATAATAAGAACTACGTCTTGTCACCTGCTTCTTATTTATTAGCAGCCTCTGCAGTAGCAGCGGTATCCGATGGATTTGATTTATGTGCCTTTGGGTTAGTGGATGCTAGTAAAGACACCAAAGCCTTATTAGAATCTTGGAACTTCTTATATAACTATAAAACCGAATATGAAGAAGCTTTTTGTGAATTTGATAGTGGTGTTCTCCATCAACAAGTAGGTGGAATTTATCGCTTTGATGAAGAAAAGAGAAAAGCTCTCGCTGATGACTATATCGCTACCTCGGTAGCATCTTTAAAAGATTATCACGCGCAAGCGACAGATTATTTCCATAATCATGTTGGTTTAACTATTCCAATTCCTGATCCACAATGTATCTCTGATAGTGTTATCACCTATGGTGCGTTAAAGATGAAAGACTATGTTCCTAATGGATTTGGATCAGCAAAAAACGATTTCTATGTTGATGGCAAAACCATTCAAGTTGATACTCGTGAGTTTGGTTCTACCATTTTTCCTTTAACTCTCCCATATTACGAAGATACTAATTATCAAGCATTTGAAATGCTTATTGAACACACCAGTTTGTTATTCATCTTACCAAATGAAGGCGTTTCTCTAGAAAGTATCTCTGTCAGTGAAGCCTATTCCTCATTTATGGCGAATAAAAAAATTTATAACGCTGTTGGTTATGTTCCTTACTTCCATTTAGAAACATTCGCGGAAGATTTAACTAATGCGATGAAATCTAAACTCACAGGTCAGGAAGTATTCTTCTCTAAATTACTCGCGGATGATGTGCATAATAATTTAATGCTATCAAGCGTATTACAAACATCTGATTTTGAATTCAATAGATATGGTGTATCTGGTGAAAGTATTACCGTGATGGAATATGATACTTCGCCAGAGCCAGAAGAACATGAAACTATTGAACTAAAAGTTGATCGCCCATTCTATGCGATATCATTAAAGGATGATTTCCCATTATTTGTAAATAAAGTGAATGACCCATCTAAATAAAAGCCCATCCAATCATTTTTGCTGAGTATATCTTGTGCTCTTATTAAAATGAGGATAGATTGGAGAAATATATGCCAGCTTATTATTTAACATTATCTTACCCAGATGGCCACAGTGGAGAAGATATCATTATTGAGTAGGGGTATGAAGCAAAGCCTAAGGGTATGAAGCCACAGGTTTTATATTAAAATAGTTCTACAATGCCAAAATTGTATAAATGTGTCGATAGATTTCGGCACTTTTTTATAACTAGAACCATTACATTACTTTCGTCATTGACATACTAATCTTAGCTAATAAACGACAAATCTTTTTAATGTCTTCTTTTACTTTTTTCTTACTCCTATTAGTTTTTAATTGTTCAGCGTAGTAAATACATGAATTATATAATCCTTCAAAGAAGAAGATTGCTATATAATCGCTAGGAATATCATAACCTCCAGAATTTACTATTTCAGACATATATGCTTTGTAATTGTTAAATAAAGCAGTTTTAAATATCTCTAGAGGAAGAGTTTCACCTTTATAAGTGAGATTAGCAATTTGATTATAATGTTTTCCTACCCAGTTATAAGTAGCCACTAAAGATTGATATTCAATTTCTTCTACATCTTTTTCTTTTCTTAATATCTTAGCGTAATCCTCGTTATATTCTGTATTGATTAAATCAATAGAGGCTTCCGCTAATAAAGCTTCTTTATCTTTGTAGTATTTATAAAAAGTCATTTTTGTTTTATTTGCTACAGCGCATATCTCGTTAATTGTGATATCGTGGTAGTTTTTATTTTCTAATAATTCAAATAAAGCGTTCGCAAATTCTTTTTTAGTTTTAACTATATTTCCCATAACTATATATCTTTCTACTTTTCTATTATAAAACGAATAAGTTTACTTTAAATATGTAAAAGTATAGTTTTGTATCTTTTTTATTGAATATATTATTTTGATTTATTACTTTATTAGTGAGTATAACTCACAAATTTATTTATGCTATGCGCGTGAATAATTAAAACTAGGAGGTGTCCATATGAATAGACACATACAAAAATTATCAATTACTCTTATCTCGTTTACGATGGTCCTATCTGGATGTGGCAAGGCCGATCCTGATAACCACTCATGGGTCATTGATAATCAGGCTATTGAAAATGCTATACCGCTAAATTCGTTGATTGTCTCACACGAGCGCGATTTAGTTGTGCGTCTTGAAGCAGAAGGAGTGACATTTAATTCCAACTTCACAAAAGATGCGATTCTTATTCGTGATATGGGATTAGAGTTACCTAAAAAAGATGTTAAAGATAAGATTTTATCATATGAAGATATTAAGGCTGTTTCTCTTTCCGATTACTCTGCTAATGTTGTTTCCTCTGGTAGTGCCATTGAAATTACTATCCCTAAAGCCTTTAAAAATTCCTCATTTGGAGCGATTATTGCCCCTTACGCTACTGATAAAAGAGTTATGGCTTATGCCTCTTTTTCTGGCTCTGAATCTGTAATTACATTAAGTGAAGGTAAATTTGAGCAAATTGGTGCCGATTATGTTGGTGGTTATGACTATAATCATACATTTGTCTTTAAATACGAAAGCCTCACATTAAGCGAAGATTTCGATGTAGAGGATATTTCTCTTCTTGGCGCTTTTGAAAATTGGATTGTTAAAGATATTCACACCGATACAGAGGGCGTTATCATTTTAGAAACTACTGGTTATCCTGTTAGTAAAGAAAGTGGTGCAATTGTTTTTGATAACAGCACCTTCGTTGAAAATAGAGGAGGAGCCTTCTCTTATCGTGTTTTATATCCAAGTGCTGCTTTAGTAGAAAATTCTGTTCGATTTAATGAGGATGATAAAACGTTCTCTTTCGATGTTGTATTAATCGACTGTGAAATTAAAAAAGATTTCTCACTTAAAGATTTGACATTAATCGATGGATTTACTATTAATGAAGCACATTATGTCGCGGAAACAAAAACCGCTTCATATGTTTTAGATGCAGAAGAATATAATTCCTTAACTGAAGTTATCGCCGAACTTGAACAACTTACAATCTCAATTGGTGGTGAATTTAACCAAGAAGTAGCCTTTGATTTCCATGAACCAGAAGTGTTCGCGATTGCGTCTAATGAAAATAAAAAAGTTAGTATTGACCTCTATTCATTTGATGGAGAACTCACTTCTTTAGATAAGTCCGCTCTTACAATTGATGCAGAATTCATTGCTGATGTAGACGAAGAAGAATTACTTCCTATAGATGAGGCTACTCTTACTAAAGTTGGAAAAGGATATCGATTAACTTGGGAAAAAGAAATTGATTACCCAGTTTATGGAACACTCACTATTGATTCTGTTGATGTTTCTTATCCTAACGGAAATAAATTTACAGTAGTAGGATCTAGCATCGAATTTGGATGTGATTATTATCAAGTTGATTCCGAAGAAAATAGATTAATGAGACCTGTGGTCTTTAGATATGTCACTCCAACTAGCTTAGCGGATATGGATGATACATTTGTTCGATATGCGTATGACGCTTCTTTAGAAGATAAAGCCACAGCGATTAGCGCTGCTAATACCGCTGTTCAAACAGTGTTGACTGTTCTTACTGTCGCTTTTGAACTCGCTGCTTCAGAACTTAGCAAGCTTGCGTGTGGTGGTATTATTGGTGTGCTTTTAGGAGCGCTTGGTCTTGCTGGTGTTACTGCTGCTCTTGATCCAACTGCAGCCATGTTACAACAAATTCTTAATGTTGTTTCGGGAATTAATGAAACTGTAAAAAGAATGGAAAAGACTTTATCAGAAGTTTCTTATAAGACTGATATGGTACTTTTAAGAGAAAGACTTAATTCTGATGAAAATAAACTCATCGCGTTACGTGCGCGTCAACTAGAATTCCAATCTGAAGATGCAAAAGTTACACAATATGAAAAGAAAATACTTACTGTTGCCAATCGTTATCTCACATCTATTTTTGATGGAAACACTAATAAAAAATCAAATAAATATAAAGCGCCTTATGACTATAACGTTGTCATTGTAGAAGGTAAAAATAAAAAGGGAGAACTTGAAAAAACATCAACAATTTTACTTGATGATGATAGCTTTGATGAAACATTTGACGAAGGAACTATTGTCTCCTCATATGCTTTCTCTTTTGGAAGCAAAGACAATTTAAAAAACACTTTCAAAGATAATACACTTCCAAAATATAAAAATAAGAAAACAGTCGATAAGGTAGTAGGAGAGGCTGCACTTAGCGACATCAAAGACGCGATTAAAAACAATCTTATCACCTTCTCCACAAACGAATGGAGTGGTAGCCAAATTCCTGATGTTAGTGACGATGCAAAACTTGAAGCAGTTGCAAAAGATATCTATCGTGCTTTATATCTTTTTGCCGAACGTGAAGCTTTATGTGACGTTGATGGCGAATCCTTTGTTCTTCAAGCTGTTGATTATATGCAACGTTTCTCTGGCACTGGAAGTTATACTAGCGCTGCTGCTGATATTGACTACGAGATGCTCAAACTTACATATGGTTTCCAATCCGAAGCAGAAGATAAGATCCATAATTACCGTATCACCACTGCTGATCGTTTGCTTAAAATTTATAACCTAGCGACAACAATCTGCGCAATTGATCCAGATATTTCTTCTTATGGCGATTTAACTAAAGCCTATAAAGCTTCGATTGCTTACCTAAATAAAAACAAAATGGTGAAAGGTGAAGCAGAAAAAAGAGCAGTTATGGAAAGAAGCAAGCTTTCTTTTACCGATGCTAAACTTGATTACTGCTACGTCAGCGAAAGCTGGGTACGTGGTGGCCAAATAATGACTGGTTTTAAAGCGACTAGCGATAAAAATAAAGAAGGAAAGTGGCAAAACTTTGAAATCGCTGATGCCTCTGGCGAAATTAGAGGAAAGCTTCAATCAAATATGGATAATGTCACACCAATGAGTTCGGTCAAGCCATATTTATTTGGCTTAGAAGATATGAGAGTTCTCTTAATTCGTAAACAGCAGAATTTCCCATCTTATTCTAATTTTAATTATTTAAAGGATAAGCTTGGTCTCATTAGGAACTACATGATTGATAATAACAATATCAATAAACGAGAATTCACAAATGAGGACGACATTACTAAAGCTATCTGCGCGACAAATCGATTTGTCTATGCTTATACAGGTTTTAAAGAACTAGGCACTCACACCGAAGGAGAATTTTTCGCCTATTGTTCTAGAAGTTTTACTAAAGAAAATGACAATGATAAAAATCCAGATTATTTCAAACTTAACGAAAAGATTACAGGGTTCCCAACAAGCTCAAAACGTGAACTTAAATATTATCGTGGCTGGGGCTTAAAAGGTGAATTCAGCGATATTGAAAATATCATGAATGTTACTGCCTCTGGATATATGAATAGATTTGTCAATTATAATGAAGATCATGGCGCCTGGAGAAATCCAGAAAACTGGGGCTTCAGTGAATTTAATAGTGTTGGTAATCTCTCACATCCAAGTTTTGTTGAAAGCATTCAGTTCTATTATTGTTTGATTAGGATGTATTAATTTAATTAATACCATTTATAGATTTCCTAACTTTGGTATAGAATTAAATCAAAGATAAAGGGCTAGAAATAGCCTTTTATTTATTTGCTGTATTTAACATATTTTTCAAAAATGTTAATATAGAACAATAATTATGAATGCTTTAATTTTTTTAATTCCGATATCCTTTTATTCTCCATATGTTGGTGATGATCTTAATAACTATCGATAACATTGGAATCCCTAAAGAAGAAAATTAATATGTTAGTCTTAAAAAACGTTTCAAAAATCTATACCAGAAAACAATCACAAGAAGATGTTGTGGCTTTAAACAATGTTTCTTTAGATTTGCCTGATAAAGGATTTGTAGCTATTTTAGGCGCCTCTGGAAGTGGCAAGACCACTTTGTTAAATATCATTGGTGGCTTAGATAAAGCGACTAGTGGAAATATGATAGTGGATGGGCTATCCGTTAATGAGTTTTCTAATAAAGATTGGGATTCATATCGAAACCAAAAGATTGGTTTTGTTTTACAAAATTGTTATTTACTTCCACATCTAAACGTCAGAGATAATGTTGCAGTTAAATTACAAATTTCTCATAGCAAAGAAAAAGATATTAATAAGTTAGTAGATGAGGCTCTTAAACGCGTTGATTTATTTGATAAGAAATATGATAAGCCTAAAGCCCTTTCTGGCGGACAAAAGCAAAGAGTAGCTATTGCTAGAGCGTTAGTCGGAAATCCAACAGTTATTTTAGCGGATGAACCAACTGGTGCGCTTGATAGTAAAACTGGAACCTCCATTATGGAGTTATTAAAAGAAGCCTCTAAAGACCATTTAGTGGTGATGGTAACGCATAATAATGAATACGCTTCTAAATACGCAGACAGAGTAATTGAATTAAAAGACGGACAAATAGTTAATGATTCTAAGCCAATTAAAAACGAAGTAGTCACTAATCCAAAACAATTGGAAAAGGTTTCAATCCCTGGTAAAACTACTTTAAAGTGGGGATTAAAGAATTTAATTGTTAAGAAATTCTCTACAATTTCTATTGTTGTAGCCGCCGCTCTTGGCTTAACAGGAGTGTCTTTAATTCTTTCGGTTTCTTCAAGTGTTCAACATGTTTTTGATAAAGTACAGGCTGAATCATTTTCAAAATACCCTGTATCTTTTTCTTCTTATACGAATACTGACCCACAATGGGATGCTTCTAAATATCCTCCATATTCAGATGAAGAAATAGTGATTGCTGATTATTCAAGTTATAACAAACTATATCACTATGATTATATGAGTGAAGCATTTTTAAACTATATGCGTTCAATGCCATCAGATTACTATTTAGGTAATTTTGAACGCTCTACAACATACTTTCATTTGTTTACCAAAAGAAACGATACTACTTATACTGAAGTTCCTGCTTCCTATTATTATTTTTATAAAGGCATTAAAGACATCGATTTTATTGATAGACAATATGACTGTTTAAAAGGAAATTTCCCTAAAGAAGCAAATGAGTTAGCCTTAGTAGTGGACGATAGAAATCGTGTAAATGTGTCTTACTTATATTCTTTAGGTTTTGATGTTAATACATCAGTTGTTTCTGATGTGACATTCTCTTTTGATGATGTTTTAAATAAAACATTTAAATATATCCCAACTCAATCAAGTACAAACCCAGACATTTCCTATTATGTTAAAAATGATTCTAATAATACATATCATATAACTTATAAAAATGCTCAACAGTTATATGAAGGTTCTAATTTCGAATTAAAGATTACTGGTATTTTAAGACAAAAAGAAGAATATGATCGAGTTGCTTTAAGACAAGGAATTATTTATACTCCAGCATTTGAAGAAAAAGTATTAAATGACGCTAATAGTTCTAATATTGTTATCGATCAAAAGAAAGCAGGAGAAGTTCCTGTTATTAGAATTGATAGTGGCGACTTAGAACCATCAGGCTATACTAAAGTTAATGTTAGCGAAGCTATTAATAAAATTAATAGTTTGGATTTAAGCGCTGCTAATGTTAATTATCCAACTATCTTTGTTGATAAAGGTGAGAAATTTGAAATTAGTGGTACCGTAGTAAAAAAAGGTGAATGGGATAATAAACATGGAGTGGGTGAAGTTTGGTTATCTGATTCTCCAATCACAGACGAAGAACAACGAGAACAAATTGAATCTACTTGTTTACAAGTAATAAGAATGGACAACGAACGTTTATTTAGTTTAATTCTTGAAAACGAAACTAAATTAAATGTCGTGACTTCTTTATCCGCTCACGTAAAAGTATCTGAAAGTGATAAAACGATAGATACGTATAAAGCTGGTGACATTCGTAATGTATTAAATGGTCGAGGCTTCAGTGATACCGCAATTAGATCACAAGTCTACTATTATGAAGAAAGTCTTCACAAATTAGGTTCTTTAGAACAAGTGACTGAACTAAATTATTACACTAATGACTATAATAGCAGAGTCAGAATTAAAGACTATTTTAAGAAATATAGCTTTGATTATTCAATTGAGCCAACTGGTGTATCTGGATATGACTATTTAGAAAATGCAAGTGTGCAATTTGATGGTGCGTTATCATTAATGACTTCTGTCTTATATGTATTTGCTATTATCTCAGTATTAGTTAGTGCGATTCTTAACGCGATATTAACGTTCATTTCTGTTAGACAAAGAACTAATGAAATTGGTCTATTAAGATCTTTAGGCGCTAGAAGAAAAGATATTGCAGTTATGGTGGAGACTGAATCTCTATTTTGTGGGTTATTCGGTGGGCTACTAAGTATTTTAGTAACTTTAATAATTATTAGTCCAGTTAATGTTATTATCACTAACGCCATATATAAGTATAAATTCTATCTCATTTCTACAGTGAAATTTGATCTAGAAGGATATCAGTGGTGGGTAGCCCCAATTTGTATCGGCTTAGGCATATTAACTGCGGTAATTTCCGCCTTAATTCCTTCAATTTTAGCAAGTAGAAAAGATCCTGCTAAGGCAATAAATGAATAAAAAATAGGAATAAATCGCTATGGATTATATAAATGGATATGAACGATATTTCGGTGAACCAAACACCATTCATCCAAATGCTAGAGTCTACTATAAATATTTTCATATAGACACTAATAATTCTTTTACTAATAGGTTAATTAGAGTCTATATTCCATCGACCTATGATTTTCATAATCCTGACCATAGATTTAAAGTTATTTATATGTTTGATGGTAAGAATTTATTTGATGACTATACCTCTTTTGTTGGTGAATGGGGGATTGACGAATCTATTGAGTCAATGATTGAGCAAAGAATAAATGACGGATATATCGTTGTGGGAATTGACGCTCCTGAAACTGATATTGATCGCTCTTTAGAAATGAGCCCAACCGGAATTAAACGAAACAAAAAATATCCACCTCATGGTGATGGGTATGCCCATAAGTTAGGTAGATTTATTATGAATGTTGTAAAGCCAGACATTGATAGTACTTTCTATACAATTTCAGATTATTCTGGAGTAGGTGGTTCTTCTATGGGTGGATTGATGGCCTTTTATATGGCGGTAGAATATAAATACGACTTTAAGTTCTGCTTATCTTTTTCGCCAGCCTTTTTCTTATTTAGATGGGATAATTTCAAAGCTTATCTAGATAGAAAAGTTGATGACTCACTTCCAAGAATTTATTTCTATATCGGCGGACAAGGATTTGAAAGAATATTCGTTGAAACTACATTAAGAGTGTACAATTATCTTTTAGATAAAGGTTATTCTCATGAGCAAATAAAACTTATTTATGATTCTGATAAAGAACATAATGAAAGAGATTGGAGAGAATACTTTTCAAAGATGCTTTTAAGAATTGATTAATTTTATATTGCTATTAGCAACATAATCTTGTAATATCATTAAGCAAACTTTCTTAGGCGAAGAACAGTCCTAGGCGGAAGGAGAAAGAAAAAATGAAAAAAGGAATTCACCCAGTTTATCACAGATGCACAGTTACATGTGTTAGCTGCGGAGCAACATTTGAAACTGGATCTACTGAAAAAGAAATTAGAGTTGATACATGCTCTAATTGCCACCCATTCTACACTGGCAAACAAAGATATGTCCAAGCAGACGGACGTGTCGACAGATTCAACCGTAAATACGGACTTAAATAATAAAATAACCGGCTTGCCGGTTCTTTTTAACACTTATGAAGAAAAGATTTTATATTACAACACCAATTTATTATCCAAGCGCCAAATTACATATTGGTCATGCTTATTGCACAACTCTTTGTGATGTTTTAGCACGTTCTAAAAGAGAAAGAGGATATGAAACTTATTTCCTTACTGGCGCGGATGAACATGGCTTAAAAATTGAAAAAAACGCTGAAGCCAAGGGAGTCACTCCACAAGCATTTGTTGATGAAATAGTGGAAGGCTTCTATAAACTCTGGGATTTATTAAAAATCACTAATGATGATTTTATTAGAACTACCCAAGCTAGACACGAACACGTTGTTCAAACTGTATTTACTAGAATGCTTAATAAAGGCGATATTTATCTTGGCAAATACGAGGGATGGTATTGTAGGTACTGTGAAGCATTCTGGACTGACACTCAAGTTGGCAAAGACCATATTTGCCCAGACTGTAATAGAGAAGTACAAAAGGCAGAAGAAGAAGCATATTTCTTTAAAACAGGTAAATATGTTGATTCACTTTTAAAATTTTACGACGAGAATCCAAAGTTCTTGATTCCAGAATCTCGTAAAAACGAAATGATTAATACATTCATTAAACCAGGATTAGAAGACTTATGTGTTTCTAGAACATCATTCTCTTGGGGCGTACCGGTTTTAGAAAATAAGAAGCATGTTGTCTATGTTTGGCTTGACGCTTTAACTAATTATATTTCTGCTTTGGGTTATTGCTCTGATAATGAAGAATTATTTAAAAAATTCTGGCAAGATAAAGATACAGAAATTATCCATATTTTAGGAGCGGATATTACTAGATTCCATGCGATTTATTGGCCAATGTTCCTTGAATCATTAGGATTAAGAAAACCTGATCGAGAATTTGTTCATGGTCTACTTATGATGAAAGATTCTAAGATGTCTAAATCTAAAGGCAATGTCGTTGATCCATATCCACTTGTAGAACGTTATGGAGTGGACGCGGTAAGATATTATCTTACTAGAGAAATTAACTTTGGTAGCGATGGTAGCTTCTCTCCAGAACAATTCGTGGAAAGAATTAACGCTGATTTAGCTAATTCATATGGTAATTTATTAAATAGAACTATCTCAATGATTGGTAAATACTTTGATGGTGTTATTCCTGAATATAAAGGCCAAGTTAGCGAATTTGATGCATCTTTAGAAAGTATGATTGATGTCACTATTTCTAATTATGAAAAAGCGATGGATGATCTAAAGATTACTGATGCGATTATCTATGTTAATGAATTAGTTAATAGAGCAAATAAATATATTGATGAAACCACTCCATGGGCACTTGCTAAAGACGAAGCTAAAAAAGAAGAGCTTGCTAGCGTGATGAACCATCTTGCTAGAGCAATTTATGTAGCTAGTAGACTCTATCACCCTGTATTAGTTACCGCTTCTGACAAAGCCTTTGAACAATTAGGTCTTACTAGTAGTGGTTATGAAAACATCAATGATAAACATTTATTAGATAATCTTAAAACTGCTAAGGGAAATCCATTATTCCCAAGATTAGATCCTAATGTCGAAGTCCCATTCATTAATGGATTAATGGCAAAATAAAAGCACCTTTGGTGTTTTTTTCTTATGAAAATTAATTATTGAACTTCTTTTTCTTTAACACTATTAAAGTAAATGACCATAATAGGGAAAAGGAAGACATAGGCTAAATAGTGAATTGTTTCAATAAATGAATACAAAACAAAGCTTAAATAACCAAGCGAAACAGTTAATGTTAAACCTGGTTGTTTTTTAAATGATTTAAAGATGACATGACCTGAATACACTAATAAAGCTAAATAAGCAACTAGGAATAATATTCCGCCTTCTGCTAATAAGCCAATATAAGAGGAGTGGGACGGGAATACATAATCATTATGAGAAACAATATTCATTGGCATTAACATCGTGTTAAATGTACCAAAGCCTCTTCCAATAACCCACCAACCATTTTGCATTAATTGATAGGAGTTATCCCAAATATAGGTTCTAGTATCTAAGGTTTTGCCTCCTCCAATAATAGAGTCAACTAAAGCATAAATCTTACCGAAAACTTTTCCTTTTGTAATGTATGCAGTGCCAAATAAAAATCCAACAACAACGACAACAGAAATAATAGAAATAAGCGTGATTTGATTGCGTTTTTTATGATCTTTATATGTTGCAATGAGTCGATATATGACGTAAATAAAGATAGAAATTGCAGAAATTAATAAGCCAGTTTTACATAAGCTAAAAATCATATTGATATAGAAAAAGGCTGCTAGTAAATAGAAATACCATTTCTTAGTAAATTCATGACAAATAAGAGAGAAAGTCACTGCAACCATCATCATCATTCCATATGCATTTCTATGTAAGATGAAACTTTGAACAGCAAAGTCATATAATGTCGCTCCTTCTGGTCTATTAATCTTCAATACATATTTAAAGAAGCCTATATATTTATCAAACTCTGCTATATAGCCATAGACTATTAAGACAATAGCAAAACCAAAGAATAAATATCCTAAATATTTGATAAATGATACTGATGTGAATCTTTTTGGTAAAACAAATAAGCCAATATAAATTAATAAAGCCACTGCAATTAATTCAAAGATAAAGAACATCTTATGGAAAGATGAAATAATTAAAGGAACGGCAATATTTTGACCAACAACATAATCGACTTCATTAACAGTATAATCCATTCTGACAATTACATTTTCAACATGTAAAGATGGTTGAATTGTAATAGCAATTATATTAATTAACACTAATGTTACTAATGTGCAGATAACGATAGAATTTAATTTGTTAAATTCATTTCGCTTCTTCCATACTTCTTCATATAAGTAATATCCCCAAAATCCAAGCATTGCTATAAAGCAAACTATTGCTGCCCACATTGGAATAGCGACGTTATTTGGATCTGGGTATTGCATGAATAATTGGCCAAATATTAATAGCACTGCAAAAGGAATCATTCCAAGCACAAATGCTAGATCAGTCCATCTAAGTTTTAAAGATTTAATAAAAGCTTTCATTATTTTATAAATCCTAATTTCATTTCTAATATTCTGGCTCTTTCAGATGCAAAGCCCTCAATAGTTAAATTTTTACTATCAATTTCAAATTTGTGTTCATTGATTTCTGGAGTTTTAATGAGTATATTCCAAGCTTCATCATATTCAATTCCAACTCCAGTGCCTTTCCATTCAGTATCGTTTATTTCTAGTCTGAAGTAACCTTCAAAATAATAACCTGGGTCCTCTTCTATTTCGATATATTCTTGCCCATCATAATTTGGATTTACAAATGGTGGAGTTGTTGTGTAATCATATTGAGGATTGTAGTATTGCTGAGCTTTAATTGTGACATAACTTAATTCTTTTTCGAAACTTAGAGTTAATTTACCATCTAGATTTTGTCCGCCTATAATTAGACCTTGAGCACTTCCGTAGTCATCACAAAATACTTTCTTTTGGATTTTGACTGAATTATCCTCAGGGTTTTCTACTTCTAGGCTAGTTAAAAAATTGTTTTCTCCATTTATATAACTCGTTAATTTATCATTAAAAGTAGAATCGCTACTTTGTAGAATTCCAGAAGTACCTAAATCCATAGATTGGAAATCTACAGTGTATTCTATAAATTCTTCTTTTTGTGGATTTGTATTTTCTGCTTCTCCGCAGCCAGATATTGCTAATATAGAAGCGCATAACAATAATGAGGATTTAAGTTTCATATTTTAACTTCCTAAATTACTAAATATAATTTACCACAAATAAATGTATAATGTTAGAGCATGGTGAAGAAAAATATTATTCGCGGAAAATGTGTTGATATCTCTAGTGAAGGTAAAGGTGTCATTAAAACGGTCTATGGAGTAGTGTTCGTAGATTCTTTACTATTAGGAGAAGAAGCAGAGATAGAAATCACTTACGCTGGAAAAGGCGTTTCTTATGGAGTGATTAAAAGATTAATTGCTATGTCTAAAGATCGAATATCCCCGAAGTGCCCAATCTCTACAGCTTGTGGTGGTTGTTGCTTCCAAAACGCTACATATGAATATGAATTAAGATATAAAAAACATAAAGTTGAAGAAGCATTAAAACGCATTGGTCACTTAGAAGGAGTAAAAGTGAATGATGTATTAGGAATGAATAACCCTGAACATTATCGAAATAAGATTCAAGTCCCATTTGCTAAAGACCATAAGAAAGTCATTTACGGCTTTTATAAATCTAAAACGCATAAAATCATTCCTCTTAAACAATGCAATATCGAAGATGAAAAAGCTGGCCCGATTTTAGAGACTATAGCTAGATTAATGGAAAAATATCATATCGATCCATATAACGAAGATTATCGAACCGGTATTATTCGCCATGTTTTAATTAGAACTAGTAAATCCACAAATGAAGTGATGGTGGTCCTTGTTTCTAATGTAGACACCTTCCCTGGACGTAACAATTTTGTTAAAGAATTAGTGAAAATTAGACCAGAGATTTCTACTGTTATTCAGAATACAAATAAAAGGGACACAAATGTAATTTTAGGCGAATCAGATAAAGTGCTTTTTGGCAGAGGATTTATTACTGATGAAATACTCGGGTTAAAGTTTAATATTTCATGTCGTAGTTTCTTCCAAGTTAACCCAATTCAAGTCGAAATTCTTTACAAAACTGCCCTAAATTTCGCAAAATTGAGCAAAAATGATACTTTATTAGATGCATATGCAGGGGTGTGTACAATCGGTTTGCTGGCGGCTCCTCATGTTAAAAAAGTGACTTCTGTAGAGTTAGAAAAAAGTGCGGTTATAAATGGTATCAATAATGCTAGATTAAATAGTATAAATAACATCGAGATTATAGAGGCAGACTGCACTGAATATATTAATAAAGAACTTCCTATATTTGATGTTGTAATTATGGATCCACCTAGAAAAGGATCAACACCAGAATTTTTGTCTGCAATAAAAAAGATCAAACCATCTAGATTAGTTTATATTTCTTGTGATCCTGCAACTTTAGCAAGAGACTTAGAAATATTGAGTGACACTTTTAATATAGAAGAAGTTCAACCAGTTGATATGTTTAGCCGAAGCTTTCATGTTGAAACTGTTGTAATGCTAAGCCTTAAATAATAGATACGATGCTATAGCTAAAATTCCTTATTCAATATCAAGTCATAAAAAACTTTCCAATTAAAGATGTATATAAATTTACGTAAAAGCGTTCTTCTATAAAAGACATTAAAAAGGTACTACTAAATTGTTTAAATAATTATGAAGAAAAAAATCATAGATTATGAAGAATATCGAAAAATGATTTTAGCGAAAAAGATGTATTCTAGTTAGAATAGCGGTAAAAACAAAGCAGTTTTATAAGTTATTAATTATCGTAATCATCAAGGTAGGAGTGATAAACTCCTCCTTTTTTATATCCGAGGATCATATCTAAAGTCACATTATTAGGAGCGTTAAATAGATTCTCTTCAATTTGAGGAATATCTTTCTTTAGTGATTTGATTAACTCTTTAATAAATCTTCTTCGACCTACAATTTCATCTCTATTGGCTTCTGTTAATTTACAAGCACATTGCAAAAAATGTAAATCGTGGTGTTTAGCAAATCTAATAATGTCTTTTTCTCTAACAAAGTACATTGGTCTAATTAATTCCATTCCTTCATAGTTTGTGGAGTGGAGTTTAGGAAGCATGGTTTGGAAACTTCCTGAAGATAATAAATTCATTAAAGTGGTTTCAATAACATCGTCATAGTGATGCCCTAGAGCAATCTTATTACAGCCCATACTTTTAGCGATATTATATAAAGCGCCTCTTCTCATTTTTGCACATAAAAAACATGGACTTTTGACCTGCATATTGGCAATTTCAAAAATGTCTGTTTGATGTATTTCAGCGGGGATTTGTAGGGTTTTTAAGTTACTTTTGATTAATTCTAAGTTCTCTACGTTATAGCCAGGATCCATTACTAAAAACTTGAGCTCAAAGTTATAATTCATGAACTTCTTTAAACACATAAAAAGTTTAGCGAGCACCATGCTGTCTTTACCGCCTGAGATGCAGACACAGACTGAATCACCATCTTTAATTAATTGATAGTCATGAAAAGCCTTAATAAATTTAGACCAAATCGAGGCTCTAAAAGTTGTCGTTAGACTATTTTCATAAATATCGACATCACATTTTTTCATGCATATCATTATAACAATCTATTTTCCTTTATATATAATAATAATATTCATCGGGGGTAATAAAGATGAAAATAGGGAATACACCTTTAAAGGAATTAAAGGAAATTGAACGTCATTTTAATTTGAAAGCAAAATTATTTGCTAAATATGAGAAATATAATCCTGCAGGAAGTGTCAAAGATCGTATCGCTTTAGAAATGATTGAAGACGCGGAAAAAGAAGGCAAATTAAAAGTTGGATCAGTAATTATAGAACCAACTAGTGGTAATACTGGAATTGGCTTAGCTTATGTTGGTAAGCTCAAAGGATATCGAGTCATTTTAACGATGCCTGAAAGTATGTCGATTGAAAGACGTAACATATTAAAATCTTATGGAGCTGAGTTAGTGTTAACTGAAGCTTCAAAAGGAATGAAAGGGGCAATTGCTAAGGCTAATGAATTAAAAGAAGAGATTCCTAATTCGATTATTCTTGGTCAATTTGATAATCCAAGTAACCCAAAAGCCCATTACCGCACTACTGGACCAGAAATATATAGCCAGACCGATAAAGAAGTAGCGGCTTTTGTTGCAGGAGTTGGTACTGGTGGCACAGTCTCTGGAGTTGGTAAATATTTAAAAGAACAAAATAAAAATATTCATATAGTAGCAGTGGAGCCATTATCTTCTCCAATGATTTCTAAAGGAGAAGCTGGCCCACATCAAATTCAAGGTATTGGGGCTGGATTTATTCCTAATACTTTAGATAGAAGTGTTTTGGATGAAGTAATCACAGTCAGTAATGATGAGGCTTTTGAAATGGGTCGACTTCATAATGAACTAGAAAAAGATGGAGTGGGTATATCTTCAGGAGCCGCTTTAGCAGCCGCTATTAGACTAGCGCAAAAAGAAGAGTATAATAATAAAGTCATTGTCGTTTTATTCCCTGATGGTATCGATAGATATCTATCAACAAGACTTTGCAAGAAAGAAGATTAATAAATGAAACAAATGCGTTTATACCTTTACATCACTTTAGGTGTCTTTTTAGCGTTATTTATCGTTGGAACTTTTTTAGACCTACAAATTAATACCGCTTTATATTCTCAAAGAAACACTTTTGGATTAGTTGTCTCAGTAATAGGTACCACTCCTGGATATGGAATGTTTGCTATTATTGGTGGTGGTTTCCTTACTCTTTTCTTTAGAAAAGAAGAATATAAGAAATGGGTAAGAATTTTGTTCTTAGTAGCGATGTTAGGCTGTTTAGGAGCGTCTACTTATTTTGCCGGAAGAGAATTCTTTGGGCCTAATGGATTTTATTGGGTCGCTAAAAAATTCTGGGGATATTTTATTTCTCTCCCTATCATGGCGGGTCTTACTTATTTTGGTTATTTATTAATGAGAAACGTTGATAATAAGAATCTCTGGATTATTCTTTTGGTTGCTCTTGTGGCTTTTGCCTTTGCTTTAACTGCAGGAGTTACTTTATTTAAAGCTATTTTCCATAGACCAAGATTTAGAGCAATTGAATCTACGATGATTCCTTATTACCCATGGTATGAAAGATGCTCTAGCTATAAAGGATATATGGAGACCTTTGGTTTGACTTCAGAAGAATTTAAATCATTCCCAAGCGGGCACGCTGCAGCATCAATGGGAGTTCCATTAATTGCTTTATTCTTACCTTTAATCGATGAAAAATATAGAAAATATCAATTGCCTGTATTTGTTTGTGGATTAGTTTTTGCTTTATTAGTAATGTTCTCCCGTATGTTAGTTGGGGCTCACTTCTTGAGTGACGTTTCTATGGGTGCGATGCTTGTTACTATCTGTATGGTTATTGGAGCGGAAATACTTCATTCACTTAAGAAATTTAATCTTTGATTTTCTAATAGATAGAGACTATAGTATTGAAAGTATTAATCAGAAAGGAAAAATTTATGGTAAAAAGATTTGCTGCTGAAGCTGTTGCCACTATGATCTTAGTTTTACTTGGTTGTGGTACTGCTATGGCTATGACTTTTGCTGGACAAGTAGATTTTGGCGCAATGGTTGGCATTGCCGCTGCTTTCGGTGTCTCAATTGTTATTTTAGCTTATACCGTTGGTCCTATTTCTGGTGGTCACGCTAACCCTGCAGTTAGTTTTGCTAAAGCTCTTAACAAGGAAATTACTTGGAAAGAATTTGGCATTTACTGCTGCGCTCAAGTTTTAGGTGCTTTTGTTGGTTCTTTATTACTTGCGTTGGTTATGTGGGCATGGAAATCTGGCGTTGCTGGACAAACTCACCTCTATAACAGTGCAATTGCTGCTGTTAACTTAGAAGGAAATAAGGGCTTAATTGTTATGCTTTCTACAATGGCAGAAATGGGCTTAACATTCTTATTTGTCTTTGCTGTTTTAGGCTTAACAAGCAAGAAAGAATGGTCAAGTTTTGCAGGCATCGGTATTGGTTTAGTCTTATTTGGTGTCCACCTTTGTGGTATTCCTCTAACCGGTACTTCTGTTAACCCAGCAAGAGCCTTATCCGCTGAAATCTTTGCTATGTTTGATGGCAACGAATTAGGCGACAAAGCTCTCAATTTAATCCCAGCTATCGTTGGACCATTCTTAGGTTCATTCGCTGCTTGGAGTGCATGGCACGGATTCTTCGGAAAAAAATCCCAAGAAAAAGCTGCATAATTGATTATTTAATCAACATAAAGGAGCGGAAACGCTCTTTTTTGTTGCGAATAAGAGGCGTAAATATTATTATTTATATGAAAGGAAATGCAAAAAATGAAAAAGGCTTCAAAGGTTTTATTCTTAATTGGTGGTATTGTCGGTATTCTTGCCGCTATTGTCTTCTTGGCAGTTGGTATTGTTTTACTTAGTGTTGGAGTCCTTGCTACTTCACCTGATATTCCTGAATGGGCACAAAAAATCATTAATGATATTCTTGCTCAAAATCCAGGTTATACCATTGCACAAGTCGCTGATACCCTTAAAGCATCGGGTGCAGTCTTAATCGTTTTCTTTGTTATTGCTGTTGCAGCTGTTGTTTTATCATTCATCTGCTCTTCAAAAGAAAACAGACCTCTCGCACTTCTTATTGTTGCTACAGCTTTTGCCGTTGCTGGTGGAACTGTATTCAGCATTCTTGGTGGTATCTTTGGTATTATCAATTGGGCACAAGAAAGAAAAGCGCAAACCCCAGCTGCTTAATTTAAGTAGTTTATAAAGATGATGCTCGTAGTCTTCTATGAGCATTTTCTTTTTGTCTAAAAATCTCTAAGTGGTAAGATAAATAAGTAGGTGATGAATATGAATGAGCCAAAATTATCGGAAGTGAAGAAATTTTTGAATTCACTTTTAAAAATGAATAAGAAATATGTAACAAGTGAAAGATTATCTAAAGTAGTGGGCATATATCCAGAAATCATTAACGAACAACTTTCTTATTTTGAACCAACCTTAATGATGGATCCTGAATATAATTTAATGGAACTTGTTCCTACTTTAAAAAAATATGTTATCGATAAAGAAGAAGAAAAATCAACGACCTTAATTAAAAAACCGGCAATTAAAAAATCAACATTGGAGCAATATGATTCCGTCTCTGATTTTATCTATAAAAGGATGACTCTAGTGGGTGGATTACTAGATAGAAATGTTGTTTTAAGTGATACGGATTTAAGAGTTTTAAAGAAATTAATCACTGAAGAACAGCAAAGAAGAAAGAAAAAATAAAAATAGAGGGTAACGACAAAAAACGTTACCTTTTTTCTTTAAGGTAATCTTTTACCTTGAAAGTATTTTCTCACGCGTGTATATTTAACATGGTTATTTTTTGGAGGATAAACATAATGGAAGTTAAAAAGACAATGCTTTCCGTTGATGGAAATACAGCGGCAGCGTTAGAATCTTACAACTTTATTGAAGTTGCTGGTATTTACCCAATTACTCCTTCTAGTCCTATGGCAGAAGTGATTGATGTGGAAGCTAGCAAAGGAAGAAAAAACTATTTCGGAAGTGTCGTTAAAGTTAGTGAAATGCAATCTGAAGCTGGTGCATCTGGTGCAGTCCACGGTGCTCTTCAAGCTGGTGCATTAGCCGCCACTTACACAGCCAGCCAAGGATTATTATTAATGATCCCAAATATTTATAAGTGGGCTGGTGAATTATTACCTGTTGTTTTACATGTTTCTGCAAGAAGCTTAGCAACAAGATCATTATCTATCTTTGGTGATCACCAAGATATTTATGCGATTAGACAAACTGGTGTCTGTATGATTTGCTCTCACTCAGTTCAAGAAATTGCTGACTTAACTCCTGTTGCTCACTTAATCGCGATTGATGCAGAAACCCCTGTCTGTCATTTCTTTGATGGATTTAGAACTTCTCACGAAATTCAAAACGTGGAATTCGTTGATGAAAATGAATGGAAGAAATTACTTCCAATGGATAAAGTCGAGAAATTCAGAGCTCGTGCTTTAAACCCACACACTCACCCAGTAACTCGTGGTGGAGCCGAAAACGATGATATCTACTTCCAAGGTAGAGAAGCTCAAAACGCTCACTATGAAAAAGTCGTTGAATATGCTGAAAAATATTTCAAAGAAGCAAGTAGACTTACTGGCAGAGAATACGCTCCATTTACTTATTACGGAGCAAAAGACGCTGAAAGAGTGATCGTTGCTATGGGTAGTGTTACTGACACTGCTAAAGAAGTGATTGATGAACTTAAAGGCGAAAAGATTGGTGTTGTTAAAGTTCACTTATATAGACCATTCTCAGCAAAACACTTATTAGCGGTTTTACCAAAAACCACTAAAAGAATTGCAGTCTTAGATAGAACTAAAGAAATGGGCGCTACTGGTGAACCATTATACTTAGATGTCGTATCTGTGATTAAACAAGCTGGATTAGATATCGAAGTTATCGGAGGAAGATATGGTTTATCTTCTAAAGATACTCAACCAAAAGATGTGAAAGCCGTCTTTGATTTCTTAGCTTCTGACAAGAGACATCATGACTTCACCGTTTCTATTAACGATGATTTAACTCATAAATCTATTCCTGTGGATGATAATTTCCACGTTAAAGCTGATTATACATCTTGCTTATTCTACGGCTTAGGAAGTGATGGAACCGTCTCCGCTAATAAATCCTCCATTAAAATTATTGGAGATGCGACCGGACAATATGCTCAAGCATATTTCGCCTATGACTCTAGAAAAGCGGGTGGTGTTACTAGATCGCACTTAAGATTTGGTAAGACCCCAATTAGAAGCGCGTATTATGTACAAAACGCGAACTTCATTTCCTGTAGCTTAGATACATATTTATTCAAATTTGACATGATCAAGAACTTAAAAGAAGGTGGAACCTTCTTACTTAACACTGATATGTCTGATGAAGACTTAGTGAGATTAATGCCAAATAGAGCGAAATATCAATTAGCTAAGAAACACGCTAAATTCTATGTTATTGATGCGAATAAGATTGCTAGTGAAATCGGTATGGGTAGACACACCAATACCATCTTACAAGCTAGCTTCTTCTATCTTAACCAAGACATTATGCCATATGCAGAAGCCAATAAATGGATGAAGAAATTCGCTGAAAAATCTTATGCTAAAAAAGGCCAAGAAGTTGTCGAACTTAACTGGAAGGCAATTGACGCTGGTACTGAAGGCTTAAGAGAAGTAAAAGTTGATCCAAAATGGGCTGAACTCGAACCAAAATTCGATAGACCATTAACTGGAGATGAATATTTTGATTCTTATGTTGCTGTTATGGGTAACTTAGGTGGAGATGATTTACCAGTTTCTAAATTCACTGAATTTGAATTATTAGATGGTACAATGAATCCAAATATTACCTATAAAGAACAAAGAAGTATCGCTGATAGAGTTCCGCTTTGGCACAAAGAAAATTGTATTCAATGTAACCAATGTGCGTTCGTCTGTCCACATGCGACAATTAGACCATTCTTATTAAATGAAGAAGAACTCGCTAAGGCACCTGCTTTAGTTAAAGAAGATGTCAAGCCTGCAATGGGTGTTCCAGGACATCAATATCGAATCCAAGTTTCCCCACGTAACTGTGTCGGTTGTGGACTCTGTGTTGCGGAATGTAACGCTAATAAGACTGGTAAAGTGGCTCTCGAGATGGTGGAAGCCAAATCTCAATTTGGTCAAGAAGAAGCTGCTGAATACTTATTCAAACATGTTTCTTATAAAGCCGATAAACTTCCAGCTGCATTACAAGCAACTCCAAAAGGCGTTGGCTTCATGATGCCATATATGGAAATTTCTGGCGCTTGTGCTGGATGTGGAGAAACTCCTTACTATAGACTTGTTTCCCAATTATTTGGTAAAGATATGTTAGTGGCTAACGCTACTGGATGTTCCTCAATTTATAGTGGATCTACTCCACTTACTCCATTCTGTACTGACAAAGACGGTCAAGGCATTGCCTGGGCTAACTCATTATTCGAAGATAATGCTGAATTCGGATATGGTATGAGAGTGGCAACAGACTCTAAACTTAAAGCCGCGATTGCCATCTTAGATAGCAGAAAAGAAGAAGTTGAACCAGAACTCAAAGCTAAAATTGAAGAATACTTCGAACATATCAAAGATAGAGCAGCCTCTAGAAAGATTGTTCCTGAATTAGTGGCTTTAGTTAAAGCCTCTAAAGATGAAGAAGTGAAGAAAGTCTTAGCTTACGAAAGAGATTTACAAGATAAATCAGTATGGATTATTGGTGGAGATGGTTGGTCATATGATATCGGTTATGGCGGACTTGATCACGTTATCGCTAACGAAGAAGATGTTAATATCTTAGTCCTTGATACCGAAGTCTATTCCAATACCGGTGGACAATCTTCTAAATCCTCTCAAACTGGTAGTATTGCTAAATTTACCGCTAGCGGTAAACTCACTCCTAAAAAGAATTTAGCTTTAATCGCTATGAGCTATGGTAATGTCTATGTTGCTCAAATTGCTTTAGGTAGTAACCCAGTAGCTGCTATTAAAGCCTTAAAAGAAGCTGAAAGTTATAATGGACCATCCCTTGTTATCTGTTATGCACCATGTGCTAACCATGGTATTAAGGGCGGACTTGCTAACTCTATGAAGCAAGAGAAGAAAGCTGTTGAATGTGGTTATTTCCAACTCTTTAGATATGATCCACGTTTAGTCGCTGAAGGCAAACCAGGCTTAACTATCGATATGAAAGAGCCAGACTATTCTCTATTTAGAGACTTCATTATGACTGAAACTAGATTCTCTCAACTTCCAAAAGTCAATCCTGAGCACGCTGAAGAATTATTAACTAAAGCGGAAAAATACGCCCAAGATAGATGGAATAGAATTAAGAAATTTGGACTTTAATTCTTATCGGCAAGATCGTATAAATTTTATTTAAAATAAAAGTTGAACTAAAATTTTAAATGTAGTTTAATATAGGAAAGGTTGGAAACGATATGAAAAAAAGTGAAAGACAAGTAGAAGTGTTAATTGAATCTTTGATCGAAGTTTCCGAGATCGAAAAGGTTATTGCTTCTTTGCCAAGAGGCTATATCTCTGTGAAAGTTATTTCCGGACATAAGTATTATTACCGTCAATGGAGAGAAGGTTCTAAAATCATCTCTAGTTATGTTCCAGAAAGCTATCTTAATGTCGTTAAACAAAAGATCGAGATTCGTAAACAAAACGAAGAACTTCTAAAAATCTTAAAGAAAGATTATAAGAAAGCTGAAAAAGCTGTTCTTAAAGCTGGTGAAGTGAGCCCTGAAGAAATTCTTAAAGCAAAAGAAAAGGTCTCTAGCTTAAGCGAAGAAGAACTCGCTAATAGACCACAAGTGGTCAAAGAATTAAAAGAACAATTACTTGCATAAGTCTTATAATTCAAGAAACTAAACTCCAAGAAATTGGAGTTTTTTCTTATTTTTATATAAATATAATGGTAGAATTATTGCTATGAATAAATTAGTAGTTTTAGCAGGTGTACCAGGGAGTGGAAAAAGCTATTTTTCTAGCACCATAAAAAAGATTAAAACTTCTCACGTTTATATAATTAGTAGTGACCAACTTAGAAAAGAAATTGGAGGCTCACAAGCTAATTTAAACAATGAAGATTTGATGTGGAAAATATTCCTTAACCTTGCTAAAACCTATGCTTTAGATCCTGACGGCATTGTGATTTTGGACGCCACTCATATTAATAGTGAATTCCGCGTTAAAAGAAACTTCCCTTTAAAAGAATTATTCAATGAAACTTATTTAGTGGTGTGGAATCTTGACCGCTTAGTGGTTTCTAATCAAAACTTACAAAGAGATTATCCAATTCCTGTAGAAGCGATGAATAAGTTCTTTGATAAATTCGAAATGCCAGATGAAGTAGATAAAGAATTCTTTGACCATATTATTTATATAAATAATTCAGATATTGCCCCTGCAATTGAAGCTCTTAATTTAGAAAGCAATAAATAACAATGAAAATTCGAGTTAATAAATTCTTTTTTATTTTTAATCTTATTATCTTAACTTTAATGTTAGCGGGACCAATTTTAGCGTTTTGCTTAACTGATTCAAGTAACATCTCCTATCTAATGTTTATCCCTATAGGGATGATTGTCTTATTCTTTTCGCTTAATTTTCTTATTTATTTCCTTTCTCCTTTTGAAGTTAATGAAGAAGGATTTATCAAATATTTATTAGGAAGAAAAAAATTCAATATTAAAAAAGATGATATTATCAAAATTAATGTTATTTTCGCTGACACCAATCAAAGTCGTGTCTATTGTATTATCCTTTATTATCATAAAGGACCTAATAAAATAATAAAGACCGAATTTAGTGGCAATCTATTTAACTTAACTAATGTATTTATCGCCTTAAAGAAATATAATTTTCCTCTACAATATTGATTTGATAATTAAATAGCCGTTATTTTTTAAATATACACGCATAATAGTAGAAACATTTATTTTGTCTTGCTAAAATAAATGCACTATGGAAAAGAATATTACTATTAAAGGCGCTAGAGAAAATAATCTTAAAAACGTTAATGTCACTATCCCAAAAGATGCATTAGTGGTTTTTACTGGTTTATCTGGAAGTGGTAAATCCACTTTAGCGTTTGACACTCTTTATGCCGAAGGGCAAAGAAGATATATGGAATCTTTATCTAGCTATGCTAGACAATTTTTGGGAAATTATGAAAAACCTGATGTTGATGTGATTGATGGTTTATCTCCTAGTATTGCGATTGATCAAAAATCTGTCTCACATAACCCAAGAAGTACAGTGGGTACTGTCACTGAAATATATGACTATTTAAGGTTATTATTTGGTAGAGTTGGTATCCCATATTGTCCAATTCATCATGAACCTATTGTCTCTTTTAGTGTTACTAATATGACGGATATTGTTCTTGACTATCCTGAAGGTACTAAGATTCAACTTCTTTCTCCAATTGTTCATAAAGAAAAAGGAACTCATAAAGAAATATTAGATAAGATCAAAGCAAACGGCTTTGTGAGATTAAGAGTGGATGGAGTTTTTACCACAGTTGAAGAGCTTAAGCCACTCGATAAAAATAAAAAACACGATATCGATTTAGTAGTGGACCGAATTATCGTTAAAGCAGAAAATCGTAGCCGTATCTTTGAATCTATTGAAACTGCTTTAGATTGGAGCCATGGCTTATTAGTTATTTATAGTGATATTGAAGAAAAAGTGCTTTCTGATAGACATACTTGTCCAATATGTGGCTTTTCTGTTCCTAAATTAGAGCCTAGATTATTCTCTTTTAACGCTCCAATGGGATTTTGTCCAGATTGTCGAGGTTTAGGAATTAAGCGAGAAGCTGACCCTTCTTTACTTGTCCCTAATCCTGAACTTTCTATTTCTCAAGGAGCAATTGATTATTATAAAAACACTGTTGGTACACAAAATCTAGAGTGGCAAGAATTTAAAATGCTTTGTGATTTATATAGTGTTCCTATTGATATCCCATTTAAAGATTTAAGTGAAAAACAAAAGCAAATATTATTTATTGGATCTCCTGAAATTCATAAATATCAACTCAAGTCTTCTAGCGGTAACGTGATGAATCGACTTGGCTATATTGAAGGCGTTAAGTCTAAAGTTGAGCGACTTTACGGGGAAACTACTAGTGATTTTATGAGAGACTATTACGAGAAATTTATGCGTGATAGCGTCTGCACTACTTGTAATGGAGCAAGATTAAATAAAGAAGCTCTTTCTGTATTAATTGATAATAAAAACATCTACCAAGTGACATGTATGCAGCTTGGAGATTTAAAGTCTTGGATAAATTCTTTAAAAGGAAAACTTAAAGATAATGATTTAGCGATTGCGAGTATGGTGATTAGAGAAATTGACTCTAGGGTCACTTTCTTATGCGATGTTGGGTTAGATTATTTAACTTTAAGCAGAATGGCGATGACTTTAAGTGGTGGAGAATCTCAAAGAATTAGGTTAGCCACTCAAGTGGGTTCTAAATTAACTGGTATTTTATATGTTTTAGATGAACCTAGTATTGGTTTACATCAAAAAGATGATGAAAGATTAATTAAAACTCTTAAAGAGATGAGAGATATTGGTAACACTTTAGTGGTTGTAGAACATGATGAAGAGACCATTAGACAAGCAGATTATATTGTCGATATTGGTCCTCGCGCTGGTATCCACGGAGGAGAAATTATCTACGCTGGAGATGTCCCTGGACTTTTAAAATGTAAAGATAGTTTAACCGCTGACTATTTAACTGGTAGAAAAAAGATTGAAATACCTACAAGTAGAAGAAAAGGCAACGGCAAATTTATCGAATTAAAAGGCTGCAAAGTTAATAATCTTAAAAATATAAACGTGAAATTTCCTTTAGGAACATTTATCGCTGTTACCGGGGTAAGTGGATCAGGAAAATCATCTTTAGTGAATCAAACTTTATATTTACAACTTCAAAAATATTTTACTGGTAAAGAAGTCTTCCCAGGGGAAGTGAAGTCTTTTTCTGGATTTGAATATATTGATAAAGTGGTGAATGTTTCTCAAGAACCAATTGGGAGAACTCCAAGAAGTAACCCTGCAACCTATATCAAATTATTTGATGAAATTAGAGATTTATTCGCTAATACGGTGGAAGCAAAAGCTCGAGGATTTGATAAAGGTCGATTCTCCTTTAATGTTACTGGAGGAAGATGTGAAAAATGTGAAGGCGCGGGTGTTACTCGAGTGCCAATGAATTTCCTTCCAGATGTTTATGTGAAGTGTGATGCATGTAACGGTAAACGATATAATGAAGAAACTTTACAAGTCACCTATAAAGGCAAATCAATTTATGATGTTTTAGAAATGACTGTTGAAGATGCACTTAGCTTCTTTAGTAATCATCCAAAAATTAAAAATAAAATCCAAATTTTATATGATGTAGGATTAGGCTATATCAAACTTGGCCAAGCCGCAACGACATTAAGTGGAGGAGAAGCTCAAAGAGTTAAACTCGCTTATGAACTACAAAGAAAACCAACTGGTAAAACTTTATATTTATTAGATGAACCTACTACAGGCTTACATTCTCATGATGTGAAGCAATTAATCGCAGTTCTTCAAAGAATTGTGGACCATGGGGATACAGTAATTGTGATTGAGCACAATCTTGATGTTATTAAAGTAGTGGATCATATTATTGATATTGGACCGGATGGTGGAGATAAAGGCGGCAAAGTTGTCGCGACTGGAACTCCTGAAGAAGTAAGTAATAATAAATCCAGTTATACAGGCGAGTATTTAAAGAAAGTGTTAGGTAATTAATATGGTAGCTTTAGTGTTTATGATTATTGCTATTGTTGGGGCGCTAGGATTAGCCTCCTTTAGCATTTATAAATGTGTAAAATTAGTGAAATCTCCAACTCCTAGAGCGAATAATTATCCTTTAGAAGTTAAAAAGTTAGCCTATTATAATCTTGCTACTGCATTTTTAATTTTATTAACATTTATAATGTTATCCATTTTCCAATCCTACCAATTAAAAGGTGGAGAATGGGCAGCGTTAGTGATTGGTTCGCTCTTATTTGGTTTTGCTTTTCCTAGCGCAGTTTGTGCTTTTATTATTCATTATTACGGTAAAGAAATTCCTCTTAAACTTAATAAAGGTTTATTTTGGTGCATTATTGGTGGCTTATTAGTTACTGGACTTGGTTTATTAATTATCACCAATAGTATTGCGGATTATATCACTTATCCTTTAGTTAACGGTATCTCCTTTAAACAAGGATTTACAGTTCCAGGAGGAGTTAAACCTTCTATTGCCTGGTACGCATTATGCATTTTAGGCGGGGCAATTCTTGTCTATTTTATTTGTGACCATAGATTTTATGTTGAGTACGGCAAGCACGGGATATTAGAGTCAACGTTTTTAATTGCGTTCCCTGCTGGAATTATTGGCGCGAGAATCGGCTACGTGATTGGTAACTGGAATCGTACAGCAGAAGGGCTAAGTTTTGCTCAAAGAGTCGCTAACGGAGAATGGTGGTCACCTTTAGCTATTTGGGAAGGTGGATTAACCATTATCACCGGCGCTTTAGTTGGCATTGTTGTTGGTGTCCTTTGGTTTATTTGGAGAAATAAAAAATACTCTATTTGGTTAGCAGTCGATATTATCGTTCCTACAATTTTAATTGCTCAGGCAGTTGGAAGATGGGGTAACTTCTTTAATGCAGAAGTACACGGCTTTGAAGTAGCTGCTTCTAGCTGGAGATGGTTCCTTCCAAAGATGGTACTTAACAATATGGCTTTCTCAGAAAAGCTAGGACCTGCCGCTATTGGAAATATTTATTTGCCGTTATTCTATATTGAATTCTTATCTAATTTAGCTGGCTATTTCTTTATTAGATTTGCGCTTGGCAAAGGATTAAGAAAATATCTCCAACTTGGCGATTTAGCCTTCTCTTATATAGTGTGGTACGGCTTAACCCGTGTCATTATGGAACCTCTTAGAAGTCACGCCTATAATATGGGTACAGATAACTTTTATAGCTGGATTTGGGCAATGGTCTTTGTAGTAGCGGGTTGCTTTGCTATATTTATTAACCATTTTGTTAGATACTTATTAAATAGAAAGAAAGAATCGTTTAAAAATCAAAGTTTATTAGGTTCTTCTATTTCTAGTTTTGTTTTATTAGCGGTCTCCGTTGTCTTTATTGTTTTAGGGGCAATTTATATGGGCGGAGAAAGAACTAATACAATGATGTTTGATAGTTTTAATACTGGCTTATTACTTCTAATTATTGGTTTAGGAGTATTATCCATATTTGGATGTGGAATTATATATTTAATTCAAGGATTATCTAAAAAGCATGAAACAGTATAAGACTCTACTTTTTGATATGGATGGAACAGTGATTGACACTGATCCTCTTTTAAAAGAGTCTTTTCATATACTTTACGATAAATATCGTGATGGAGTTTATACTCCTGATGAAGAAATTTTCTATTTCTCTGGTCCGCCAATTAAAAAGACCTTAGCGAAAGAATTTCCAGACTTAGACTTAGATTTTATTTTTAAAGAATTTAGTAAAGTATCAGAAGGATTATATTCAACTCATACTTTAAAATATGAGAATTCAAAAGAAGTTCTATTAGAACTTAAAAAAGCGGGGTATCAATTAGGGATAGTCACTAATAAAGTGCATCGACTAGCTCTTTACGCTTTAGAATGTGTGGGTCTAGATAATATCTTTGATGTTGTTATTGGCTTTGAAGATGTAAAAAATCCTAAACCAGATGCGGAAGGAATATTAAAAGCGATTAAATTATTTAATTCTAATCAAGAATCTACTTTATATATAGGTGATAACGCCTCAGATATTTTAAGCGCGGATAACGCGCATGTTGATTCTTGTTTAGTGGCATGGGGTCCAAGAATTATAGATCCAAACGTAAAACCAACTTTTAAAGTTAATTCATATATTGATTTAAAGGAGAAGCTACTATATGGAAAAGGAATTTGATGTTGTGATAATTGGGGCTGGTCCTAGTGGGATTAGTTGTACTATCGCTTTAAAAAAAGAAGGCTATAATGTCGCTTTAATTGAAATGGGTATGCCAGGAGGAAAAATTAATATCGCTCCTCGAGTGGATAATTATCCTGGTCAAAAAGAGATTCCTGGACCAGATTTAGCGATGATTTTCTATCAAAGAATTTTAGATAATGAACTTAATTTTATTGGTGACGAAATTATTTCTTTAGATAAAGAAGGCGACACTTTTATTGCGACTGGTAAAAATGGTGTTTATAAATCTAAAGCCGTTTATATTGCTAGTGGAACAGTCGAAAGAAAAGTTGGTTTACCAAACGAAGATAAATTATTTGGGCACGGCTTAAGCTATTGCGCTTTATGTGATGGTCATTTCTTTAAAGGACAAGATGTTTTAGTTATTGGAGGCGGTAACGCCGCTTTAAAAGAAGCGGTGTACCTTGCTCACTTAGTAAAACATTTATATTTAATTCATAGAAGAAATGAATTCCGTGGCTCTATGAAGATTGTTGATGAATTAAAATCATTTGATAATGTCACAATTATGACTCCATATATTCCGTTAGAATTTATCGGGGAAGATAAACTAGAGGCTGTAAGAATTCAAAATAAAGAAACATTAGAAGAAAAAGTGTTAAAGGTACAAGGCGTTTTTCCACTTGTGGGACAAAACCCAAATACCACTTTTATTAAATTAGATATTAAAAATGAATGGGGAAATATTCCTGTAGATAGATCAATGTCTACTAGAGTAGAAGGCTGCTTTGCTGGGGGAGATGTTCTTCCTAGAGATATCCGTCAAATCTATTTAGCGGAGCATGACGGAATGGTCGCAGCTAAATCTATTAAGGAGTATTTAAGCAAATGAAAAACGTCGTAGTGATTGCTGGTCCTAGTGGGTCTGGTTTATCTAGCGTAGAATTCGTTTTTGAAGAACTTGGCTATTTAGTAATTAAAAATCCTACAGTTCACTCTATTAACGCGGTTGTGGACGATCTTTTAAACGAGAAAAGTGAATTAAATAATTTCTGTTTAATGCTTAATGCTGGAAGCGGAAATGAAATATTTAAAGTTTTAAAAAAGAGAAAAGATGCGAATTATCGCTACATCGTTTTAAATTGTTCCGAATATGAACTAAATAAACGCTATGCGTTAAGTAGACACGTTCATCCTCGTAGTGCCAGATTTAAACTATCTTTAACTGATGCCATTAAACTCGATGTCAAAGATACTTTAGATATTGTTAACGAAGCCGATTTATATATTGACACTTCTTCTTTAAGCGTCAAACAACTTAGAGCGATGGTCTATAAATTTTTAGAGGGCATTGAAGATGATAAACTTTTATCTGTCACATTTATTTCCTTTGGAATTAAAAACGGTATCCCTCAAGGAATTGATACATTTTTAGATACGAGAATGATTCCTAATCCTTATTGGAATGAGAAATTAAAAGAACTTAATGGCGCTGATCAACCAGTAATTGACTATATGATGTCTTTTGATGTCACTAAAGAAGTTTTAGAAAACTTTAAAAAATATTTATCTACTTCTTTAGAAGAAGTCGCTAAAGATGGTAGAAGCTCCTATACAGTAGGTATTGCTTGTAGTGGTGGGCAACACCGTTCCACATTTGTCGCTAACTATTTAGCGGACTATTTCTCTAAAAAATATCGTACTCAAGTAATTCATAGAGATTCACCAAGTCTAAATAAAGAATAATGGATAAACAGTTAACTTTTTCTCAAATTGTAAAAGAAGAATTAGTAAGCGAAGTCATTCTTTCTAATGAAAGAAAAGAAGCTCTTTTAAGTGCCTATATTCGAATTAATGCTTCTATTAGTTTTGTGAATAAGAAAACTGAAGTTATTTTAAAAACTGAAAACGCTAAAATTGCAAGATTCATCTATTCTTCTATTAAAGAGTTAGGAGAAGAATATCAAATTGAATTAAAGTTTGATAAATCTAAAAATAGAAAAAAGAAAACTTATTATCAATTATATATTTTTGATGCCGACTCTTTACTTGATCGACTCCATGTCTCTTTTATGGAAGGAAAGATATCAAAAGATATTGTCTATAACGATGAAACAATATCAGGATATTTAGCAGGAGCGTTTCTTGCTAGTGGCTCTATAAATTCTCCAAAAACTAGTAATTATCATTTAGAAATAACCACAGTTAGTGAGAACTACGCAAAGTGGCTATCAAAATTATTCTTAAAATATAAAAAGATTGAGATGTCGACGAAAATAGTGAAACGTCGAGATAAATACGTCATCTATTTTAAAAAGGGCGATCAAATCTCTAACTTCCTAATTATGATAGGAGCCGCTAATTCCTGTATGGAGTTTGAAAACGCTAGAGCCTATCGAGATTACACAAATAATACGAATCGATTAATTAATTTAGATATCGCTAATATGTCGAAAACTACTGAGGTAGCAAAAAGACAAATCAAAGAGATTAAATATATCGATGATAAATTAGGGATTCATAATCTACATAACCCAAAAAAAGAATTACTTTGCTATTTCCGTCTAGATAATGAATCTTTATCAATGCTGGATTTAGCTAATAAATTATCTGAAGAATTAGGAATCATTATTACTAAAAGTAATGTTAATCATATGTTTAGAGATTTACATAATCTATATCTACATTTAAAAGGAATTAAATTATGAACATATTGACTCAACTTGGAATGCGTATAAGGTATTTAAGAAAATTAAAAGGAATGTCTCAACTAGATTTAGCTTTAGAGTCTAATATTAATAAAAACTATATTTCTGATTTAGAAAGAGGAAACCGAAATCCGTCTTTATTAATATTAGAAAGAATATGTAAAGCTTTAGAGATAGATTTATCAACTTTATTTAAAGGGATACAATCTTTTGAATAGTAATATATAATATATTAGGAATAAGGAGAATATTAAGAATGCAACTAGTAATTTTAGCCGCTGGTATGGGAAGTAGATTTGGCGGACTTAAACAAATGGAGAAAATGGATGAAGCAGGTAACTTTTTACTTGATTATTCTATTTATGACGCTAAAAGAGCGGGATTTTCTTCAGTAGTATTTATTATTAAGAAAGCTTTCTATGAAGACTTTAAAAATTCTATTGGTAAAAGAGTGGAGAAATTAATTAAAGTAGATTATGCTTTCCAAGAATTAGATGATCTTCCTAGTGGATTTAGTGTTCCTGAAGGAAGAGAAAAGCCATGGGGCACAGCGCACGCGATTTACGCGGCTAGAGATTTAATTAAAGAAGATTTCATTATTATTAATGGCGATGACTTCTATGGGAAAGAAACATATGAAGTCGCTTATAAATATTTAGCATCTTTACCTAAAGGTAGTAGAGGTAAATACGCTAATGTGGCCTTTAATGTCAGTAACACCATGACCGAGAATGGAGCAGTTAAAAGAGGTGTTGCCTTCTGTAAAGATGGCTATTTAACAAAATTAGTGGAGTCCTCTATTGAAAAGGTGAACGGAGAAATCGTCTGTAAACCATTAGATGGCTCTGAAGAATTTAAAGTACCTCCTACTCAACTCGTGTCAATGAATTTATTCTGCTTTAACTTAGATTTATTGGAACATCTTAAAAACCGCTTCCCAGTGTGGTTAAAAGAAAATATTAATGTTCCTAAATCCGAATTTTTAATCCCAACAGTCGTGGATGAACTTGTTCATGAAGGTAAAGCGACATTAAAAGTATTAGAAACCTCTAGTGTGTGGTTTGGAGTCACTTATAAAGAAGATAAGCCAGGTGTTGTTAAAGCGTTAAAAGCTTTAGTCGATAAAGGCGAATATAAAGAAGGATTATATTAATCGAAGAGTCTGGGCTTCCAGACTTTTTAATTGTTATGTATCAAGGTCGACACTGTAACATAAATGACTATCAATATTTAGTAAGAGCCTCTAAAGAATTTTTATTAGTTATTAATAGGGACAATCTCGACTTAAAAAATCTTAATTCTTATTTAAAAATTTTTAGTGATTTTGATTTTGATATATCTTCAAAAATCGGAATGTGCCTTGAAAAATTAAGCATCGATAAAGATAAATATCTTTCTAAAATTACTAATCTATTAGATGAACTTAAAAATAACGTTTCAGTGGACATTAACGAACATAACTAGGTTAGTCAAAAGGTATCAAAAAATAAATTTGATACTTTTTTATTGCACAAAAAAATACATATAGTATAAACTATATAACGCAGTGAAAAAGGAGGCATTTATATAATGTCAGTAAAAGTTGCAATTAACGGATTCGGTCGTATTGGCCGTTTAGCATTTAGACAAATGTTTGGTGCTGAAGGATATGAAATCGTCGCAATTAACGATTTAACTTCCCCAAAGATGTTGGCTAATTTATTAAAGTATGACACCGCTCAAGGTGGCTACTGCGGAGTCGTCGGAGAAAATTTACACACTGTTTCCTCTAAAGAACCAGTTGTCGACGAAGAAACCAAAGCGGTCCTTCAACCAGGTTCCATTACAGTGGACGGCAAAGAAATCACCATCTACGCAGAACCAAAAGCTGAAAAATTACCTTGGGGTAAATTAGGTGTTGATGTCGTCTTAGAATGTACAGGTTTCTATACTTCTAAAGCCAAAGCACAAGCTCATATCGACGCAGGTGCTAGAAAAGTCGTTATCTCTGCTCCAGCAGGAAATGACTTACCAACTATCGTCTTCTCAGTCAATGAAAAGACCTTAACAAGCAAAGATACTATTATCTCTGCTGCTAGCTGTACCACTAACTGCTTAGCCCCTATGGCCAAAGCTCTTAATGATGCATTCCCAATTCAATCTGGTATCATGACCACAGTTCACGCTTATACTGGTGATCAAATGATCTTAGATGGACCACACAGAAAAGGTGATTTAAGAAGAGCCCGTGCTGGTGCTGCTAATATCGTTCCAAATAGTACAGGTGCTGCTAAAGCTATTGGCTTAGTTATTCCTGAACTCAATGGTAAACTCATTGGTAGTGCACAACGTGTTCCAGTTCCAACTGGTTCCACAACTATCTTAGTGGCAGTTGTTAAAGGTGAAGAAGTCACCAAAGAAGCAATCAATGCTGCTATGAAAGCTCAAGCAAGTGCTTCCTTCGGTTATACTGAAGAACAATTAGTCTCTTCCGATGTTATCGGTATGAGATTTGGTTCCTTATTCGATGCTACTCAAACCATGGTCACCAAGATTTCTGACGGCTTATTCCAAGTCCAAGTTGTCTCTTGGTATGACAATGAAAACTCTTATACTTCCCAAATGGTGAGAACCATTAAATACTTTGCAGAATTAAAATAAGTATTAGGGCATTATAAGTTAACAAACAAAATAAGCGCCCACTCGTTTGGGCGCTTTATATTTATAAAGGAGAAAAAACATGTTATTAGTTAAAGACATGAAAGATTTAAAAGGAAAACGTGTTATCGTCAGAGTCGATTTCAACGTTCCTCAAAAAGGTGGAGTCATTTCCGATGACAACAGAATCGTTGCTGCCTTACCTACTATTAGAGAATTAATTGGTAAAGGTGCAAGAGTAGTTTTAATGTCTCACTTAGGTAAAGTGAAACACAAAGAAGCTCCAGAAGTTGTTGAAGAACAAAAGAAAAAGAATAATATGGCTCCTGTCGCAGTTCGTTTAGGCGAATTATTAGGTCAACCAGTGAAATTCTGCCCTGCTACTAGAGGAGAAGAATTAAAAGCTGCTGTTGCCTCTTTAAAAGACGGAGAAGTCTTATTAATGCAAAATACCCGTTATGAAAAGGGTGAAGAGAAAAACGACCCAGAATTATCTAAAGAATGGGCAAGTTTAGGTGATGCCTTTGTGATGGACGCTTTTGGTAGCGCTCATAGAGCTCATGCTTCGACATACGGCATTCCTGAAATCTTAAAAGGCGAAGGAAAGCAAGTCGCTATCGGCTACTTAGTTGAAAAAGAAGTTGTCTCTTTAGAGAAAGTCGTTAATGTTCCTGCCAGCGGACATCCTTATGTTGCTATTTTAGGTGGCTTTAAAGTTTCTGATAAAATCAAAGTTATCGATTCTTTACTCAAGAAATGTGACAAAGTCATTATTGGTGGAGCGATGGCCTATACTTTCGCTGTTGCTCTTGGTAAGAAAGTCGGTAATTCCCCATTTGAAGCCGATCAAGTCGAATACGCAAAACGTATGTATGATACTGGTAAGATTTTACTTCCAGTAGATGCAGTGATCGCTAACGATTTTGAAAATCCAACCGATATCAGAACTGTTGAAGGTGATATCCCAGAAGGATTCCAAGGTATGGATATTGGTCCAAAGACTAGAGAAATTTACGCTAAAGAAATTTCTAAAGCTAAGACCGTTTTCTGGAATGGCCCAATGGGTGTCTTTGAAAGAGACGAATTTACCGCTGGCACAGTGGCAGTTTGTAAAGCCTGTGCAGAATTAAAAGATGCATTCACCGTTATTGGCGGTGGTGATTCTGCTTCTGCTGCTAAAAAACTTGGCTTTAAAGATAAATTCTCACATGTCTCTACTGGTGGAGGAGCATCTTTGGAAATGATTGAAAATGACGGTCATCTTCCAGGAATTGATGTTATCAAATAATGAGAAAAAAATTATTACTTGGCAACTGGAAAATGAATAAACTTGCTTCTGAAGCAAAAGAATTTGCTTTAGCAAGTGTTCCGTTTGCTGCTTTAGCAAAAAAGAACAACATTGAAATTGGTGTCGCTCCAACTTATTTATCTTTAGCAACTGTAAAAGAATATGCTTCTAAAGATATGATTGTTGCCGCTCAAAACGTCCATTTTATGGACCATGGCGCCTATACTGGAGAAGTCTCTATTCCAATGTTAAAAGAATTTGGCATTGATTGGGTGATTATCGGTCACTCTGAAAGAAGAGCCTATGATAATGAAACTAATGAAAAATGCCATGAAAAGATGAAAGCCTTATTTGAGAATAATATGGTACCAGTCTACTGCGTTGGTGAAACTTTAGCGGAATTTGACGCTGGTAAAACTAAAGAAGTAGTGGGTAAACAAGTTAGTGAAGGCTTAAAAGATTTTACAGCCGAACAAGTCGCTAGATTGGTTGTTGCTTATGAACCAGTTTGGTCAATTGGAACTGGTAAAAATGCTTCTAGTGAGATTGCTCAAGATATTTGTAGCTATATTAGAAGTATCTTAAGGGAAATGTTTGGTGGTGTTGCTGAAGAAATCCGTATTTTATATGGTGGATCAGTTAAACCAGTCAACGTTAAAGAATACTTATCTTGTCCAGATGTTGATGGCGCATTAGTTGGTGGTGCCTCACTTAAAATCGAATCATTTGAAGAATTATTAACCAATATTTTATAAGGGAGATTTTATGAATAATCAAATTTATGAATCTCCAAATCCAGAAGTAGTTGGCCAAAAATCTAGAAGCGGAAATCTTAGCTTTGCTAAAATCTTCTTCTATATGTTCCTTGGCTTAGCTCTTACTACAGGTGTCGCCTTTGGTGTAGGGGCATTACTAGCTTATAAATGTCCTGACTTAGAAACATTTAGAAATGTCTATCTTGGATTAATGATTGGCAGTGCAGTCACTTTAATCATTATGACATTTGTTATCAATCTAGTTTTCTTAAGAGGACGTCACTCAATTCTTGTGCCCGCGATTATATATTGCGTGCTCATGGGTGTCTTATTATCTTCCTTCCCAATCTTTATTGATTGGAAAATCTTAGGAATGGCGTTTGGCATTACCTCAGGTATCTTCTTATTATTAACTTTGATTGCCGTTATTTCCAAAGGAAATATGTCTCCTTTATTAATGCTTGGATTTGGCTTGTTAATGGGCTCTGGAATCTTAATCTTAGTTAATTTATTAATACACTCTAGTCCCTTATATTGGGTTATCTCATTTGCGATCTTTGCCGCAATGATGTTCATTACTATCTTTGATATTTGGAATATTAAAAAGATTACTGAACGTGGCGAAATGACTACAAACCTTGAGTTATATTGCGCATTCACTCTTTATGTAGATTTTATCTACATCTTAATTAGAGTTATTTACTTCTTACTTCTTATCTACGGAAAGAGTAAATAATTAACCAAATGAACTTAGAATTAAATGGTGTTATTCAGTTAACATCATTTTTTCTTTAAAATAACTATTGCGCGTATGTATATATGTGTGTATACTAGTGAACAATACCGCTAATTTATTGATAAATAACGGGGTCGAAAAAAACTTGAAAAAAAATTTAAAAAAGTTATTGACTGCTATTTATCAATAGTGGTAGTATATTCAAGCGTGCAGTTCTGAGAAGAGCACTTATTACATAGTAATATAGCACGCTACTGATCTTTGAAAACTAAACAGATGTACAAACAACAAACGTCAATTTTTTAATTTACAAAAACCAGATAATAATTTTGAACTAGAATACAAACATTGA
>Ga0310695_10002419_pt1 | contig 39535 bp, 37 predicted proteins | sample RumenRJG_04DNA_FD_203882 | JGI IMG/M metagenome (GOLD analysis project Ga0310695, IMG submission 203882) | Bovine rumen microbial communities from Lethbridge, Alberta, Canada - RJG_04 (v2) (version 2) | ecosystem: Host-associated > Mammals > Digestive system > Stomach > Rumen | place: Canada...
TCCACCTCTCAATAAAGATCATACCATTTTTTATACGTATTTACCGTGACTACCGTCCGATTTCAGGCCGATCCCTTTCTTTCATGCGGTATGTCGGGAATAAAACGGCCATTCCACGGGTGGATTGTATTGTTTAATTGTTTTTTCAGCGGCAAACGGCATAACCATAGGAAATATGGTATTGGAGCATGCCAGTTCCCAAATTGATCTTCTGCCTTCAAACTTATCATCGAAGAATGCCAGAAGTTCCATACAGAAAGCGCCGTCATGACGGAATCTGACATGATATCCGGAAAGCCGTTCAATTTCTGAAAGCGGCAGACCTGCTCGCCTGCTGATGCGGGCAAGAGTCCCGTTAAGCATTTCACCGGGATATGGATAGGGGCAGGGAATACCCATAAAACGCTACTCTATGGAACCGATATTCGGGATGCTGTCGCTTGTCAGTGTCTTCTTTTCCTTTGGTTCTGCCGAAGCCCCGTCTTTCGATTTTTTTCTGGATTCGCTTTTGTTTTGCTCGTTTTCAGTTTTAGGATTTTCGGATTGAGGGTGTATGTAGTTAAGCGCAGCCAAAACCGTTTCACTGATACCAGCATCCTCATTTTCATCCAGGTATTGTTTTATAAAACTGCGTATCTCATCGGTAATATCGACTTTCATTGACCGCAGATACTGTTCAGCCATGCCGGCAAGCAATGATTTCGGGTCTGGTTCTTCACATTGGAAATTATCGCTGTTTTCATTGATTTTGGCTGTTTCCAGCCTCATGGCATCGTCGAAAGCGCCATAATCCAATGACAAATCTTCGATTTCTGCGATGCGTTCTTTGTCATTGGATCTCAGGATTTCTATCATTGGCTTTACATGGCCGAAGTAGTCATCATACACGGCCATTATAGTATCCTTGTACATGAGAATCGGCTTGCCCTGACTAATCAGACTGGCAGCGCATGCCAGCGTTCGCTGCTGAGTCAGAATGAACAGCTTTATCAGAAGATCCGGAATCCCCTGAGAAAGGTCGTACAGCGTCTGTTCTATCTCATCCGGTATCACTGGCACCTCAGACGGCAGAACGTTATACTTCCACAATTCCTCTATAAATGTATTCCAGTCCCTTTTGCGATAATGCATTCTGTCCCATTGCAGGCATCCCGCGGTTCCGAGTCTGCGGGATACTCTCATCCCCTGCTGGCGTATTTCAAGAATCTTTGGCGTTCCCACAAATATTATGGGCACATTGATGGTGTTTGATAATTCAACGATAAAGTTAAAGAGCTCTGTCTTGCTGCTCCTGGATGCCAGCAAATTCTGCACTTCGTCCAGTATGACAAGTCCTACGCAATGGGCATCGAACAGAGATTCAAGGCGTACCCGCAAACACTCCAGAGTGGTATTTTTCCGGATTCCGTCAGCATAGCTGTTTCCGGTTACCCTGCTGAGCTCGCTGAGCAGACTGACGCACATGGCTTTTACCGAACCGCCGGATGGAACTTCAGTTTTAAGATACACCACCTGATCAAAGACTGCTCCCATCTCAGGGGCGTTGTGATGTATAAGCTGAGGGTACATGCTTCTCATCAGCCGTTCAAGAGCATAGCTTTTGCCAATGCCGCTTACTCCGATCAGAGATAACGTCATGGGAGAAGCGCTTATTCTGCCTCCGAAATTTACTTTGTCATTCTTTCCTTGCATCCTTTCGTGATAAGCCCGCTGCAGCATGCTAACATATTGTCCGTTTACCGGCTTGCGTTTTTCATATCCCTGCAAAATAAGAGCTGTTATCAGCGTGCCCAGTTCATAGTGCCGTAACAGAGGGATGAACAGATTTGAAGACAGCTGATAGAGCCATGCTGAACGCTGCCGGTTTCCTGCTTCAGGATGCGGTACCTCAGGATATCCGGACAGCATGTTCAAAATAGCGCGGCCGCTGTACTCAAGGTAGCAGGGCAGAGCCTCAATCAGCGGATTGTCCTGATAACTCTCTATTGGATACGGTGTGTATTCAGCCTCAATTTTATGAATGCCCTGCGCCATAACTGCTGCTCTGTCCCTGTTGAACGTTATTCCAAGTCAATGTTACCACCGCTGAAGTGCATGTCTAATCCCAGATTTCTGTTTTCCGCTGACCGATCATGATTTGAGGTTTTCTCATGAGTTTTCTTTTCCGAAAGGCCTGATACTGTTTCAGCAGAGTTCGAAGACGCCGATGCCGCAGTTTCTTTCGGCTCAGGGACCTTTTCCGGCGGCGCCGGCATGCTGTCTGAGCTTGTCGGCACCCGCGGAGAACCGGATTCTCTGTTTTCAATTTCATTACTGCGGTTTTCCCTGATGCCCTCTACTTTTTTCCTGACGGATCGCGGATCTGCGGGCTTCTTTGATTTCGCATCGTTCACAATATCGTCCATCAGTGACATCTGCTCGCTTTTGAATGCTTCATCCCTGAGCTGTTCTTCCGCTTCTGTTTTTACAGCGGTCTTAATGTATTCCTGGGCAGCCCGCAGGGTCATTCCGGTCAGGTGGGCGCTTGACGGAGCAAGCGAGCATATGACATATTTGCACGGCTTGCGGGCTTCATCAGGCTGCAGCCAGGCGTGCGTAACATCCGAGGGGTCAAGAACAAGCTGCCATCCCTCGAGATACTGCGGCGAGTTATAACGACGGAAGTATTTGAGATATTCGCTGTCTTCCGGAAGATAACGTATTCCTTCAACACACAAGCCCTTTGCCGAACATGTGGGAGTGTAGTGTTTCAGAAGGGTCAGCCGCAGAATTTTCGGATCTGTCTCATGCCGCAGGAATGATCTTCCGCGGCTTTCATAATGCTTCCAGATGCTTAAACACCTGTTTGGAACATTGCCTGGCAAATCGCATGGCGTATTTATGCGTTTCCGGCGGTTTAAGATCAGTATTGCCCTGATTACCATAAGCCGATAGTCGTCAAGCGTCAGTACAGCATCGCCCCTGCTGTCTTTATCTCCGGCTTTGCGAAGAATCCTTCCGTCCTTAAGTACCAGCCCGTGCCTGATAAGATTGTGCCTCACACGATATTGAATCAGCCCGATGCTGTTTTCCACCGTCCCTTTCTGATCGCCTCGTCCGGTTGAGGTAAAACACACATCTATGCCGTAAGCCCGATTAAGATGAAGCACCTGATCAGTGGTAAGCTCGGCATTATCAGCAACTATCTTAGCCGGAACTCCCTGAGCCGGCCACCATCTGCGGACAATATCAATGCCATGCCGTTTGCAAAAGGATGTCTTTTCCTCTATGGCGCAGAACAGGGCATCCCCGGCTGTCTTTAACTGCGGAGCTTCAAATGAGAGATCAAAGCCGACAATCATTCCCGTAAAAACATCTGTGACTACGTAAAGATACGGTCTGCCCACTACTTCGGTACGGTCATTGTTAAGCAGATTTATATTGTCCAGGGTGGAATCAATCTCATAAACATGTCCCGGCCCCTTTGCAATATCATACGTGCTTCCCGTAAGCGGCCTGACGTCCTTTTCATACTCCCTTGCCGTGCTTTGAGCCTTTGCTCTGTCAGCCTTTGGATATGTCGAAGTGTAATAATGACGAAACTGATTGAAGGTTGGCGATTCTTCCTGCGATACGTTTTTTGACGCCATCCAGTCATGAAGAAATTTGCAGTAGGCATTTTTGACGGAATCGTGTTCCGGCACCAGGAGCATTTTCCGGCAAATCCTGTCAAATTCCTTCCGAATTTCATCGTTCAGTCCCGGCGCGGCATTTGTCAGCGAACTTTTCCTTCCCGGCTTTTCCTTGTACTCCCTTACCTCTTTCTTGGGAGCCCAGTCCGGCATAAGAACTGCCGGAACCTGGCCTCTCTGCCACCACAAGACCAGAGTGCGCTTGATTTTACGCTGCCAGGCCAGACGTTCATTTCCTTCAAGTCCGGCGCTCATATCCTTGATGAGATTTCTCAGGTGATTTTTCTCAAACGGACGAGCTCCTTCCTCGATCAGAGGTTTGATCAGTTCCAGATTTTCCCGTCCGCGCCTGATTTCCGCTTCCGTTGCTTTTCGGAACTGCAGTTCTGAGTACGGATCAGGAATTTCCACAAAGGAGCCTTGATCGCACTGCTTCTGGAAATCCCCAAGCGTGAGTTCATCGCATACCGGAGTATCGCGTTCCATCGGAAAAAGCCAAACCTTCTTCTCATCCCTCTGTATCAGCCTGTATTTGGCATCGTCATTGGATCTGAACACGGTATTAACAAGATACATGGCTATTCTCCCTGAAATCTCTGAGATGGCAGTCCGTCAGCAGTTTGCTGTGATCCGGAAATACGAGCAGCTTGCGGCTGAGCAAAATTTTAAGCCCGTCCGTAACAGAAAGCGATATCCCTTTATCAGGCAGCGGTTCCAGTTCTCCTGATGCGGAACTGTATTGCAGGAAATAATTGCAGACGATCTCCCGCTTCAGAATATCAAGCATGAATTTCAGATCCCTGTCTGTGAATCTGGTTTCCCGGTAGGGATGCAGGATTTCAAGATTGGAACAGAATATTCGGTTATATGACTTGGAGAGGAGAACGCACCAGGGAATCCCCTTTCTTTTCCAGTATTCAGACTCGATTTGCAGCTTTGCCCTGGTTCTGCCGTTTTCCAAATCCCGCTCGCTGCTCTTGACTTGAAAGGCTTTTTTGAAAACCGAACCGTCAGGCTTCTTCCAGGTAACCAAAAAGTCTGTGGTCATGATTGTCCCGCCTCTGGTATACCCCGGATGACACAGATGAAGTTCATCGGCTATTTTAGCGGTGATGTCGGGATCCAGCGGAAACTGCTCCCGAACCTCTGCTACATCATCATTCCAGTCAAGCTGAAGCAGTGTCAGCGTTTCGCCGTGAGACATGTTTTCAAAGGTTCTTCCGAATCTCCCGATAAACACGCGTTCGCGCTGAGTTCTGGAACAAACTTCCCTCACGGTGAAAGCAGGACGGTACTTTTCGCATCGCCCATCACCGCGTCCCTCTTTGACAAACTTATCCCAGTCTTTGATAAGAAAGCTTTTCTTGGTGTTCATGCCTACTCCTGTTAAGACAAATGTTATTTGTCTCTACATTGACAAATCTTATTTAATCTTAAGGGAAAAGGCAAGATTTAGACAAAAGTTATTACTGAAAATGTGACATATGTTAATTAAATTTGGAATGGTTTTTGGACAAAGCTTGTTTGACTAACACAGTAACGCAATACCGGTGAAGTCGAGTTCATTCTTGGCGGTGACTGCGAGCTTGAAACCATCATGAGAGCCCTGAAGTTCGCGGTTAAGGTTCTGGAGGAAGAATCAAAGGAGGTTATCGACTGATGACAATGACAGCTAACCGACTGGTTATCACGCCTGAAAAGAGACAGGATTTGAAGAAAGAGATTTTAAGGGAACTCGCCACCGTATTATCCGCCAAAGAATACCCCGTGCCGAGACACTGCTGGCAAACATGCCTGATGAAAAATTTGATCTGCTGGCTGACTACCTGTGGCGCGATTTTCAGAGTAAAGGATTCAACGCCAAAGCAATTGTTCTCGAAAGTGAATCCTGCCGTCAAAGATTAGGTATCACACGGGAAAATTCAGCTTTGAACTGTATCCCTATTGAATTTCAGCCCGATGAAGTCAGCAACGAAATGTGGCAGAGGATTTGCCAAAGTAAACTAAGTGACCACCTGCGGTTCAGCTCCAAAGACGATACCGCAATTTGCAATTTTTGGAAAAAGTTCTGTTCCAGGGATATGCTCGAAAAAGGCAGTATTCCGTCTGATCTATTCTTTGCCGGCAAAATTCCGCTCATGGACTGCGAAATTGCAGTTGACGAAAGCGATCTTGCCAAACGGCAGTTTGTTTACATACCGTGTTGTCATTGTTTCTGATTATGCCGAGCGTCTTAAAAAGAGCGGTGATGATCCTGTGTACGCGGTGCAATCGTGTTTAATGTTTTGGGCATGACATGCTTCCAGCCAATTATCGTTATTGCCGTTATTGACCGGAGGCTGATGGGAAACTGCGGCCTGACGGGCAAAGACATAGAGAATTTCATCAAACGCACACACGGTATGACTCAGCAGAAGCTTGTTGAATGGGGGTACTCCTGCATGAATACCTGGTATGGCATTCAGCTGGCGCTCCTTCATCCTGCCGTAAAAGAGGTATTTGCCCATCCAGGAATCGAATCGGTTATGGAAGCCAGACCACGCAAAGACGGGAAGAAAAGACGATTCGTACGGTACATCAGAAAACACATAATCACCGCTGACGCCCTTACCCATGCGGCCAAAAGTCCCATTCAAAGTTCAGGTTTCACCCGTCATACCCCAATCTGGTGCGTCATCGGGCACTGGCGTCATTACGCGGACGGCAGAAAGGTGTTCGTCAAACCTTACTGGAAAGGAGAAATGAGGCATTTCCGTATGGACCTTGATGGCCGTGAACGTGAAATTGTTATTGAAGAAGGAGGAGTTTAAGTGACAAAGCCAGTCCTCACAATCCTGAATCATTCGTTTAAACTCGGCTCTGCGCTCAACACTTGTACCGGAGATGAAACTGTCGGCATACACTCCGGCAAATTCCCATTCAGGATTATTCTGAATGAGATCGTTGTAGTAGCTGATCTGAGCTGACAGGGAATGAGCCAGTCTGTCAGATTCCATGGAGACACGTGCATATGCCGCCACCCGTTTTCGGGTAGGCAGGGCTATGCTTTTAACATCAATTTTCTTTATCGTTTTCATAGTTATACCCTCGTTTTGATACCACTATTACTCACTCTTATCGCCTGACTTATCAAGCGATAGTGTTAAGAGTTTTCCGATAAGCGGGGTGAATGCCCCGACAAGAAAATCGTCAATTTTTCTGAACTCGGTTTTGGTCAGAAATCCCTGTTTCAGAAAGCATTCTGCCAAATGCCTTGCTGCCAGATAGTTCATCTCTGATTCAAACTGTTTCGGTGTCACAGGTCACTCCTTCATATCTGTGTTTGATGTAGCACTCGTGGCAGCAGAACTTATGAGGTTTGGGACCGTACCAGGTGAACTCCTTTCCGCAGCATAGGCATTTTCCTGTGTGAGGATTACGGCGATTAACCTGTTCGGGATGAGAGTTCCACCATGTTACCCGGCACTCATCAGAGCAGAATTTACGGTGTTTAACCTTTTCCCTCTGGATGAGCTGCTTACCACAGCATCTGCAGAAAGACGGCAGTGCTAAAGGTGTATCCGACTGAGACTGAAAAGCCTCCTTGCGGTTACCGGCAAGCCCTGAACGCTGGCAGTAACTTTTAACGGTAGCCACGGTGACACCCATCGCTTTGGCAATGGCGTTATAACTGAAGTTCTGCTCGCGCAGAGTTTTGATTATGGATTTCTGTTGTTCTGTCATAAATCTTTGACCTCCTACTATATCAATGGACGAGAAAACCATGTTTTGACGAAGACTATAGAAAAATATTTTTTGAATGGTTAAAAGTTGCACAGCCGTATATCGAGATGAGTGTCAAGGTAATAGTGGGAAGGCGATTTCAGGAAGCAACTGTTGGAGTGGATCTGCTTTTATTTTCAATTTGTCGTTCATGCACAGAAATACAGCCACCAACATGCTAGAATCTATGAGAACAGTTTGGTGAAATAAAGGACACAATTAAAAATCAGGCGATAAAATTCACTAAGGATGGAGAATTAGTTATGAAAAATCAGCGTAAAGGAAAAGGACTAACATCTTTATTTTTTGCCGTAACTCTCGCTTTATATGGTTGTGCAAACCAGGCGGAGTTTGCAAAGACAGATACTATCAATGAAATATCAAATAGTGATGTTAAGTTGAATCTTTCTAATGATGCCAGCGACTTTGTGTTACTGAGTGAAGCAGTTCCTGATGCAATCTTAGAAATCAGGTATTATTCGACATATAATTTTGTGGGCACCAGAATTGACGGGTATGAAGAACCGGTGGCCTTACTTACAAAAGAAGCAGCCACTGCGCTCAAAAAAGTCAGTGATGAATTAAAAAAGAAAGGATACCGTTTAAAGATTTTTGATGCGTATCGCCCTCAAAAAGCTGTTAATCACTTTATGCGCTGGGCTCTCGATACTAACGATGTGGCGATGAAAAAGTATTTCTATCCTGAACTTGAAAAGAACGTTCTTTTCCCTCAAGGGTATATAGCCGAACATTCAGGACACAGTCGTGGCAGTACAGTAGATTTAACTCTTTTTGATATGAATACTGAAAAAGAAGTAGATATGGGAGGAACATTCGATTACTTTGGTTTATTGAGCCATCCGGATTATAAAAATATTACTAAAGAGCAATATAACAACCGAATGATTCTTCGGGAGGCGATGTTGAATAATGGTTTTAAACCTTTGGAAGAAGAATGGTGGCATTTCACTTTGAAAGACGAACCTTATCCTGACACTTATTTCACTTTCCCGGTATCAGCCACTTCAGTTTCGAATGACAGATGTATAACAAAATAACAATTTAAAATAGACCAAGCCGGCATCCCAATTACCGGCTTTTTTATTTCGTAAGGTTAATTCCCTTACTCCCCAAGTCGGCTATTCACCTCTTGAGCCAAATCGCTCAACTTCCCGAATAGCCAATTTCCGGGACAGGATTTTCGAGCAAACCAGCGGTGAACCGTCAGCAGCATTTCGTCAGATTTAGCCTCATAACTCAAAGCCTTATCCCGATCAGCAATCCACACAAGTTTCTTCTTGCCATTTCTCCTGCAGATGTCAACGCACAGATTTACCAGGGAAGCATACACCTTATCATTCATGTTGTAAGGCTCTGTCAGATCTGATGCGCACTCGATGGTAACGGCTCGCTGGTCGTTGTCCCGGGATGATGAGCACCAGGAGCGATTCTGTTCATCAACGCATAGTCCGATTCTGCCGTCAGCTCCAATGCAGTAGTTGCAGCTTGCCTGTCTGCTGCTATCCTTAAAGCAGTCGCAGATGCGTTCCACACTGAGCTGACCGACAACGGCATGAGGTGTGATTCTGCTGATGGAACAGGCTCTTTTCCCGGAATGGTTCGGACTCAATCTGGTGTAACTCACTAATGGGCTATTTGCCATTTTCGTTCTCCTTATTTTCTGATTTATCGTGTAACTGGTTTAAAGCTTTTCTGACCACGGCTGGGATCGGCAGACCGAGGTGTGCAGCATTCTCGAGTAAACTGATGCCTTCGTTTGAGAGGTAAAAGAAAATCACCGCGGTTCTGAGAACACTTCCGGTCTGAAAAATTCTCGTGTCCAGAATGCTGGCAATGCCCACGAGCATAAAGACAATCACCTTGCGGCAGATACCTTTAAACCCGATGGAGCTTGACAGTTTTCCGTCAACAATCCCGCACATGACTCCGCTGATGTAGTCGATAACCGTAAAGGCAATCAGGGCATATAGGAGACCGTCACAACCGCCGAGGAAGTAACCGAGCCATCCGCCAATGCCCGTAAATGCTGCCTGAGCCATATTCCAAAGCTCTCTCATGTTTTTTTCTCCAATAAGTATGTCTGGGATATTTAGGTTGTTCTGATATAGAGGGAGATGATGATCTTAAACAAGCCTATGTTCCGAATAAGGAAATCAAACGGGCTTTGATGGGAATCATTAAACAGCAGGAATGGTATGAACGAATGGAAAACATCAAGCGCTCAGAAAGCTTGCTCAAAGCCATATTGGAACTTGATGCGACAACTGTGGCAACGCTGATTCAGGATGTTCATAATTCTCCTGCAGTTGCACTTCTTGACTACAACGATGAGGAATCTCTTACATACTGCGTGATGACTGGCCTTTTATGGTCAACTCTTGGAAAATACATTTCTCGCCGGGAAGAACATGCCGGTAAAGGCAGAGCAGATCTTGTATACGAACCTACGATAAAAGGAACATCACCTCTTATTCTGATTGAGTTTAAATACGACGACTCCGCCGAAAAAGCCATTAAGCAGATTAAGGAAAAAGAATATTTCAAACGCTACGCCGGACAGTACAGAAATATTATACTTGTCGGAATAAATTACAGCACCAAGACCAAGGATCACCAGTGACTGATTGAAAAACTTGAGTAAACTTTATTCACCGATCTTCCGCACACCTCTTAATCCGATCCGAAAGGGGATTCCCTCCTGCGGTACGATTTTCCGGTTCTCTATTCTTCCGTAAACGCCCGCTTTGGAAAGTTTTTGTTCAGCCATTACCGCAACCGGGAGTATCCCAGGCCCCCGGAAAGAACCTCATCTGATATGCCTGACGTACAGGGGTACTGCTGACCGGAAGAGTCTCCATTTCAGAAATCCCGAACCCCGGAATCAGGATCCGGTGATTCCCCGAAGCGATCTCTGATATTTGCGAACACAGCCAGAATCCTGATATAAAGATCCGAAAGCCCCTCCCTTCCCGAAAAACCAGTCGTAGCAGCGGTCTTTACCCTGCCGTAGCCCTTTTCAGGAACGGCATTATTCCCGTTCCTGCTTATGTCTTCTGCGGATTTTGAGGATTTCATGGAATAATCACGCTCATATTTTTCCCGGTAAAGACGTTCCGTGCGATCAATCTCAGCCAGTTTTTTCTCCTTGCTGCCTTTCAGTATTCTGGAAGAGGCAATATTCGCCCTGGATATCTCCGCCCAGCTCCGAAGGGCCTCAAGCTGCTGTTCCTTGATTTCACCAAGCCGAATTTCCGCATGGTCCCGCAGTCTGGCAAAATACTCGGAAACAGCTTCCGAACCGCAGGCCTCCGCGCAGTTTTCCCGAATGAAATCAAGCTCTCCCGGAAGCCATTCTCTTTTGAAGAATCCGCGTTTCTCGGTACGTTTCAGGAAAGCTCCCTCATTTTTAAGAACCTGTAGCAGCGGCACCACCGGTTCCGGTTCAAGAAGCCTGAGCTCGCAGAGCCCGTCGCTCCGGGAATTGAACTGCATCCTGGCCACATAGAACTCGTTTATCACCGGAACTCCGGCATTGTTCGGCACCGTACCGTGGCAGACAAACCAGACCTGCCCCTCGGGAACGGAATTTGATGAAACGGAAAGCGCGCTGGAACGTCCGATAGCCGAATCGAACAGTGTGATGTAGTAGCTTATTACCGGATGCTGGGCATAAAGAATATTGAATTTTGACCAGGCATGCTTTTTCCGGTCGGATTCCCGGGCCTTCTCCACCGCCTTTTTCAGGTCTCCGATGTTGTTCGAAAAGCTGAAGCAGGTATTGTTATCCCTGGGAAGTGCCTCCCGTGGCAAAATGTCAATGACACAGTCCTTCAGAGACTCGTTGCTGTTGTACTGCACTTCGAAATATTCATGGGGAGCTGTTCCGCGCTTGACAATCTCGTCTCTGGACACCATTCCGTCGGTGTTTTTGAGGACTGTGAACAGATCGTCATAGAACTGAAAGGTATTCCGCCGCTCTTCCGGGCTGAAGTCGGAATAGAAGGATATCCTCCTGGCCGCCATGTCACTGACGGACATTGCGGGATCCGGAGAATCCTCTGCCGGGCCGGCGGCACTTCCGCTGCCACCGTTCAAAAAATCCAAAAGGAAATCATCGTCATCCCGGGATGCCGCGGCCTTACTGTTCGTGTCAAGGAATCCTTCATTGCCCTCACCCAGGGATCTGGCGGTGACCTCCTCCTCCATTTTCGGATCATAAAGCGCCAGAATGGCTCCGGCCTCGCAGTTCAAAGTCTGTCTGGCTTCGTTTTCCTTGCTGATGAGACGGCTTATAATTCTCAAATCGGTAATCTGCTCCTCGTCTCCAGGAGGAACGCTCTTTTCCCGGCCGGAGCCTTTCAGAGTATCATTGTCAATTCTGGTACCGGATGTACGGGCCACCAGATAGTAGATCTCCGGAGCGTGCTTCTGACCGTAGCGATCAATACGACCGTTACGTTGCTCCAGGGTAATAAGAGACCACGGAATATCATAGTTAATCATGATATGACAGAAGAAGTGCAGGTTTATGCCCAGAGATCCCGCATCCGTGGCTATCAGCATCCGGATCGGGCTGTTCTGAAGGCTGAAATCCTCCACAAGCTCCTGCTGCGAAATATCATCCATTCCTCCGTGCAGGATTCTTACGGCAGCGCATCCGGTTTCGGAATCACTCCCGGCGGCAGTCTTTCCCCTGCCCTTCTGCCGACCGGCCTTGCCGCCGGTCACATCTCCCGCCGGATCCAGACCAAAATCTGCAATGACAGCCTCCCTGAGATAATCCTGGGTTTCCCGCCTTTCGGTAAATACCACGATGCGGTCACAGCGCATACTGCCGTCCCATTTAAGCTCTCTGAGCCTGTTCAGAAAGCACTGGTATCTGGAATCACGCGCCCGGTTCGCCACGCCGCATTCGTCCCTGATATAATCCTGAAGAAGCCTGACATTCATGATTTCTTCAAAAACCCCGTGACTGGCGGCATTCCTGCTCTCAAGCTCGCCCAGCCTTTTCTGAAGGGTTTTCATGGCCGCCGCCGGAGAGGACAGGAATCCCTTGAAAACCGTTATCGGGAAAAGCTCAGAATACCTGGCTCCGGAATTTTTGTCAGAATCCGCAAGACAAAGAGACTTCATCCGTTGCTGCAACTTCAGGAAGGCTACTTCGCTGTCATTAAGAGTGAACTCCAGCCTCAGGATCCTTCTTTCCGGGAAACTTTCCCCGGCGCTGTCCTGAACATCCTTTTTGGATCGTTTTACAAAATAGGATCGCCAGTTATCAACAACTCTTTCATACTTCTGCCGTTCCTCTGCGGATTTGTTGTCAATGCGATAGTCCCAGCCCAGTGGGACAATGATCGGCTCCAGCATGCTCATAATGCCGGCAAAGGATTCCGCCCGTCCGTTATGCGGGGTTGCGGATGCGAATATCATGCTTTCACAATGCTCGGAAAGCATCTTCACAAGCCGGCCCCGCTGGCTGTTCCTGTTGGCGGCCGTATGGATTTCGTCAATGACCACAATATCCCAGAAGGTGTTTTCCAGAAAATGCTGAAAAGAGTTCTTCTGCTTCAGGGTGTCGATGGAGACAATTACCTTGTCAACGTAATTAAAGGGATTGGCTCCCAGAGGAATATCCTGCCGGATTCTTTCCACCCCCAGGGAATCCAGTCTGGTCAGCGGGATGGCAAAGCGGTTCCAGATATCCTCCTGAAACTGAGTCAGAATCGATTTCATGGTGCAGACAAGAATCCGCTGCCCCCGGCCGCGGTGAATCATTTCGGAAAGGATAATTCCGATTTCAATGGTTTTGCCGAGACCCACCGCATCCGCAATCAGGAAGCGGGGCCGCGGCAGTCTCATGGATCTGAAAAACGGTTCGAACTGATAAGGCAAAGGATCAATGGCGCAGCGGTCCGCCACGAAGATATGCCCTTTTCGGCCGTCTTCCCTGCCGCACCCGGAGTCTCCCTCCCGGGAAACGTCATCGTCATCCTCCAGAAAACCGTAGCTGCCCCGGATGGCGTTTTCAAGAAACACAATGGTTTTGATGGCATTCGCGGAGTCATCCGGTATGAAATTGGTCTCTGCGGGATTCAGCTTTCGGAGGCTTTCCGGAGTTTCAAGATCCGTCCGGAATATGAAGATCTGGCCTCTGGTAAGCTCCGAAACGCCCACGGCCTCGATTTTCTGAAAATCAGCAATGTTTTCAACCTTCCTGACTATAAATTCTTCGCCTCTGACAAGAATATGCTCTCCCACAGAAGTCTTAAATTTGTAGTATGCCATAGCGTTCCCCAAAACGGCGTTTTCAGAAGAATCAAAATTAACGGCCCATAAAAAATACCGGCCTAAACAGATTCCTGTTTAAACCAGTATTGCGAGCCATCGCCCCTGCCGGCACGTATTTTAACGTGTATTGCCCTGAAGTTATGTGAAGAAACTCATCAGATCCGCAGTTTGGTCCGTTCATTCTGCCGTCTCCGGACCTGCCGCATTTCCGGAAGGAATTCTGCAACCGATTCCGGCATGGCGTCAGTTCCGGACCGGTTATCTTCAGGACCTCGCAGGTTTCCCGGAAATCACAGATCGGCTGATATCACGGCTTGCAAAAATTCCCGTCTCACTGTTTGATTTTTCCTCCCGGCAAAGCATAATATGCCACTGTAGCATACTTTCAGACATCAAAAGAAACTGCTGACATCCTGTAGTTCCGGAATTCCTGCAAAGAGAAGGAGAAACAATCATGATTAAAAAAAATTTCAAAGGCAGCATTGTTATCGGAGATCCTTCATACTTCATAAAATCTGACAACGATTACAAGCTGTGTCAATTCGGTGAAAATCTGTCAGAATTGGGATTTTCCGATTATCTTTGCATAGAATTCCCCGACGATCCTCAGGTTATCATGAATACTGATTCACAAAAAATCCTTGGCGGCATCTGTCAGGATTCCGGAGTGCTGGCAGTAGTCTATAAAAATGAACTGCAACAATATAATCCTGACTATGAAGCCGGATTCTTCAGCAAGAAAAATCGCACAATTATTGAAAATTTCACCGGATGCATCTCATACAGGACGGTTGATGTCGTAATTGACGGTATTCCGGATCAGGACACCGTGATTACAGGAACCGGAAATATCAATTTCAGATCCTGTTACGAAGAAGATTTATAACTTCTCAGACATCCGGCCGGATTTGTGTTCACTGCTTCTGATCTTCCATGATCGTGTTCAGTTTTTTTCCAGTTCCTTCAGAATTTCATCCAAAGAATAGCAGCTTTCCCGGTCGGATCTTTCTCCGATTCCCCAACTTCCTGAATGGTTGCTCTCCAGTGCGGAACCTGATGCCACCGGAAGTTCATTGTTTTGACAGCTGAAAACCAACTCTCTCCTGACATCCTGATGATGCTAACCGTCTTTTACAGCGCCGGGCCCTCTACAAATCTTTCGGCATGTTGTCACGGACTGCCATGTTTCAAACGTCCGTCATTTGTCCGTCCTTTTCCTTCAGCCTTTCTTTGCTTTTGAGACTTGCGGCATGTGAGCACTGCAAAATGAAATTAATGAACTCAAAAACCATAACTGAATCATTTCCCCGCTTTCCGTTTCAGAAAAAAGCTTTTGCAAAAAAATAACACAGGACTTGCATTTCCCCGCATCCCTGCTCGTTAAACTTTCCGCCTTGTCCGAGAGACAGTTTTCTGCTGCCGACGGATGAAGAAGAATTCGTTTGCATCTTGCTCTTAAACACAACAGTCTTTTTCGGAAAGGGCTTTTTCCGAAAATCCGAAGCTCAGTGAGTTTTATCCTGCATGTCACTTGCAAAAGCCGCAGTCATCATCGTCCTGATTGCCGGTGCCGCAATTATGTATCACCGTCATGTCTCATCCGGCTCGTTAGGAAATGATTTTCCGCCCCGATCATTCTCCAACCCCCCGACAGCCGATGAATTGTGTACTCCTGCGGGCAATTTCATGGGAATGACTGCAACAATGTTGTACATGGGAAAACCGATAACAGGATCCTGCCGGCTTCATTCCATAGCAAAGCTTGATGATTCCGCCGTTCAAAACTGGAAAACAGCCGACAAACACCGGATAACAGAATGTATCAAGGCTGCGATGACCGTATATAACATGGGCAAACAGCTCGGATACGATATATTAGATCAGCCACTGAACTTTGAAGATCTTATGTCAAGGGTTAAAAAATACGACTCCGGGAAAACACTCAAGGAGACCAGTTCTCCAACGGAATCGCAGGTTGAAGCTGAATTTCAGGATATCAGGGCCGTTTATGACACCAATGTCACCATAGGAGTCATCGGCAGAACTGAAAAGAAAGTTGACGGCTGTGCAGTAGTAACCGGCCGGAGAATTTACAACTGCTCCTCCGGCTTCTATCATTGCCGCAGAAACTGACAGGCCCGGCTTCCGGAATTCTCAGTTTCCTGACTCCGAAAGCCTTTGGACATCAAATGCCGGTATCTTCACCGGGAATTTTCCGGCCTCTCATCATTTTGATGTTTTTCACATGCAATGCCTATTCGGGTCATTGCCCGCCCCCCGGACAAACAGTGCCGGCGCCCGTTTTTACATAAGGATACAGCCTGATATCATTCCCGTGAACCCTGCTGAATCCTGGTCCCTCTGACCAGAATCAGGAAGCTCCCGTCAGAATTTCGATCTTCTTCAGGAAGGGAAAAAATACGGGTATCCTCATTGCAGACATCAACAAGCTTCTGCTGCAGGGAAAAAGCCTGATTCAGGGAAGCGCTGAAAGGATGACGGAGATAAAGGGAACTAATACGGTATCTGTCCTTCAGATAGGCTGCCACTTCATCAGCTTCCTCCGTTGCAGTCAGCCTGACCAGTACTGCCTCATCGTCATTCCGAAAATCATCTCCGGACTCTGAAGCTCCTTCGCAGATCACCTTTACCAGAGACAGCGCTTCCTCCCTGCTGTCCAGATTGGTCACAAGAGAGATAGCGTCGCCACTCCCGCTAACAGCTGAAAAATCGCGTAACTGCATTTTATCCTCCGAAACAACTGCAACAAACGCCTCGCAAAAAATCACCGGCCCCTTTCCCGGCGTTTTGCTCAGCCACTTCCGTTCCGTATTTTCTCTCGCGTCCGGCTGTACATTCAAAGGCTGCAATTTTCTTCTCATTCAGAACCGCGGAAAAAAAAACCGGATGCCGGGTTAAACGTAAGATATGCAGTGGTGCCGAAGGTTCAGAATCTTTATCCGTAATTACGCCCTCGATCACATTGAAAAACGAAAAATCTGAGAGTCCGGGACTTCCCATAACTCCCGCACCTCCCGAAAAAATCACTTTCGGAAAATAAAAACCGGTGCCTGAATTGTCAAACACCGGATTACTGTTACAACGAAAGCGGATACCTCTCAGAAGCCTCCCATGGCCATAGCCAGATCCTTAAGGCCGTTCAGGAGATTCTCCTGATCCGCCAGAAGAGAGAGTTCGGTATTTCTCCGGGCCGTACGGGCTTCCAGGAGATCCTTGAAGGATACCTTGCCGTTGGCATAGCGGGTCTGGTACATCTCCTCGTTGTTTCTTCTGAGGTCCAGCTGCATTTTGTTATATTCATACTTCTGCCGATACCAGCTGATATTGTTAAGTCCCTGCTGTACCTCAGCAAGAGCATTGTAATATTTGTATACAAAGCTCACCTCGGCTGAATCACGATTAAGCTCGGCCAGATCCACCCTGAGACTGTTCTGATAGTAGTTCAGGAACGGAAACGCCAGCATTCCCGCCAGGGATCCCACCGGATTCCTGAAAAAATCCACAATATTGGTGCTGCCCCCTGCCGAAACCCCGGCAGTAAGAGTGAGACGGGGATAAAGATCAAGCTGTGCCTTGTCACGGGAAGCCAGAGCAGATCTCAGCCGGGCCTCCTGAGCCGCCATATCCGGACGGAACCTGAGAACATCACCGGAGAGTCCCGGCTTAATATCCGGAACAGAGACATCCCTGAGAGTGCCCCGGTTTTCCACCGGCGTATCGGGAACCCTGTTTCTGAGAATATTGATGGCGGCAATGGTGTTTCTGAGCTTGGTCTCGTTCTCATCGATCTGGCTCATCACCGAAACCACCTCCACCCGGGATTCGCTGAGATCCAGCTCGCTGAGTTTGCCGCTGTCATAGCGGAGCTGCATCAGTTTCTGCCGAGCCATGGAAGAATCGAGGTTTTCCTTAAGAAGCTTTATCGCATCCTGATAGTACAGGAGAGACCAGTAAAGCTTTGCCACAGTGCCGGCTACAGTCATCCGGGATGCCCGGGCATCCTGAACAGCGGCTTCGGCGGAAAGAGCCTGGGCCTTTCTTTCAGCAGAAAGTCTCCCGAAAAGATCCACCTCATAGCTGATATTAAGACCGGACTTGCCGTACAGCGAGGAGTGCGAACCGTGCTTAAGGGCCCTAGAGGCACCGGACCCCAGGGAACCTTCAAGATTAGGAATCATATTCGTATCCGTAATCTCGGCTTCCTTGAGAGCCTTCTGTGCGGTAAGTGCTGCCTGACGATAGTCATTGCGGGCCTTCAGAACTTCTTCCGTGAGAGCGGTAAGATACGGATCTCCGAAGGCCTGCCAGAAATCGGGGTTAATCTCGGCCTTTTCAGTACCGCCCCGGACAAAAGCATACTCCGCCAGTTCCGGTCTCTCATATTCTGATTGCAGTGCCGTGCATCCGGTTACGGCAACGGCTATTCCGGCCGCCAGAAGAGTCCCTGCGAATAATTTCATCATAAAAATCTCCTATTCCCGGGCCAGTGCATCAATCGGATTAAGCCGGGCGGCGTTTCTTGCCGGAATGTACCCGAAAACCACGCCGATAAGCGAAGAACATACCACCGCCGCAATTATCGAGGTTGTTGAGAACTGCATGCTGATTTCCTTTACAAAGAGGCTGAACACATAGCCCACTCCGTAGGAACAAATCACCCCCAGGGTGCCTCCCAGAAGACAGACCAGCACCGCCTCAATCAGGAACTGCTGCAGAATATCGCTCTGTCTGGCTCCCACCGCCATCCGGATGCCGATTTCCTTGGTACGCTCGGTAACGGATACCAGCATGATGTTCATAACGCCGATGCCGCCGACTATCAGCGAAATGACCGCAATGGCACTGATAAGATAAGTGAAGGTGTCCGTGGTTTTGGTAATGGTCTTCATGATGGTGTCGGAACTGTTGGTGAAAAAGTCCCTGGTGCCGTGCCGCATCTCCAGAAGATGCTCAATCGAGGACTGGGCCACAGCATTTGACATGCCGTCCCGGACTCTGATGGTAATGGAGCCCAGATAGCGTTCGTTAACAACCTTGGACATCATGGTGGTGTACGGAATGTAGGCATGAACGGCATTCTCGTTTCCGAAAGGGGAATCCACCGGAGCCAGTACCCCGATAATCTGGCAGGGCAGCTTTCCGAACAGAATCACCTTGCCCACCGGATCCTCATCCGCAAAAAAGCGCTCCGCAGCCTTGGCATCTATCACGGCAACCTGGGAAAGATCCTTCACGTCTCCTCGCCCGAACAGTCTCCCCGAGGAAACGTTGTATCCCTTTACCCGGAAAAACTGCTCGCTGACACCGTGCACCGTGGCATTGATGGAAACACCCTTGTACTGACTGAGAAGCGAACTGCTGCGATCCGGGGTAACCGCATCGGTAAACATCTGCCGGTCCAGAGCATTCATATCCTGAACCGTCAGAGTCTGCACCTTTCCGGAACGCAGGTCTCCGAAATCCTTCCCCGGATAAATCGAAATGGTGTTGGTTCCGATGGAGCTGATATCGTTGATAACCTTCTGACTGGCCCCCTGTCCGAGAGCCACCACGCTGACCACCGCCATGATGCCGATAATAATGCCCAGCATGGTAAGCAGGGTACGCATTTTATGTGAAATCATGGCAATGGCGGCCATTCTGAAGGCCTCATGGAATCTGTCCACATAGGAACGGAACTGTGCCAGAAAATGCGGATTCAGCTTTACGGTGTCGGCATCGGTCAGCGGATTTCTGGAAGCGGCCTTGCCGGCATTAATGCGATCCGCAATGATATTGCCGTCCTTGATCTCGATGATTCTTCCGGCATGAGCCGCTATCTTGGAGTCGTGGGTTACCAGAATAACGGTATGTCCCTGCCGGTGCAGCTCCTCCAGAATCTCCATTACTTCAGCGCCGCTCCGGGAATCAAGAGCGCCGGTGGGTTCGTCGGCCAGAATCACCTGACCGCCGTTCATCAGGGCTCTCGCGATACTGACGCGCTGCTGCTGACCGCCGGAAAGCTCTCCCGGACGGTGGGTGGCCCGATCTCCGAGTCCCAGCCGGTTCAGAAGCTCCCCGGCCCGGGAAATGCGGCGAGCGCTTTTTATTCCCGCGTAAATCGCCGGGATTTCAACGTTTTCCGAAGCTTTGAGATGCCCCAGAAGATGATATCTCTGAAAGATGAATCCGAAATATTCCCTTCTGAGCCGGGCCAGCTCGTCGGCTTCAAGCCTGCTGGTCTCCACTCCCGATATCCGGTACTCTCCGGAAGTCGGCTTGTCCAGACAGCCCAGAATATTCATCAGGGTCGATTTGCCGGAACCGGACTGTCCGATTATGGCCACCATCTCGCCCTGATAGATTTTAAGATTTATGCCGTGCAGAATCTCCACCGACTCGGAGCCGCCAAGTCCGAAGCTTCTCCGGATATCCTTCACCTCCAGAAGCGGCTTCTCGGACTCCGTGCTTTGCGAATCGGCCCCCCCGCAGGGAGCCCTGACGTCCTCCCTGCGGGACACGTCGGTATCTTTGCCGTCGCCGCCGGCATTAGCGGCAGCGGAACCATTTATATCAGTCATGCCTTTTCCTCAGTATGCAGATAATCCGGGATAAAACCGGGCCCTGATTTCAGACTACATGCGCGGAGGTCCGCGACGGCGCTTCTTGTCATGATCGGCCATGGCTGCGGCTTCGGCAGAACTTTCGTCGGTTCCGATAATCACCTCGTCATTCTCGGTAAGACCGGAAACAATCTCGTAATTGATGTTGTCCTTGCGGCCCACTGTTACCTGAACCGGTTCGGGATGGTTGTTTCTGAGAACATGAACCTCATACACATTCTCGCCCACCTTCCTTCTGAGCGCCACTATCGGGAGAGTGATTACCCCTTTGCTTTCCCCGAGAACAATGGTTACTTCGGCGGTCATGGATTTTCTTAAAACCCCGTCGGGATTTTTCACATCAAGAAGAGCGTTGTAGTAGATGGCCTGAGTGCTGGAGCTGCTGGCAGAAGACGATGTACTCTGACTCTCGGACTTGGGGGCCGGTTCCACCTGTCTCAGGCTGGCATCAAACTTCTGATCCGGAAGTCCCAGAATGGTGAAGTAGGAACGCATGCCGGGCTTTACCCTTACCACATCGGCTTCGGAGACCTCGGCCTCCACTGTCATGGTGTCCAGATCCGCCAGCTTGACTATGGTGGGAGCAGACTGGGCGGAAACCACGGTCTGTCCTTCCTCGGTAACGACCCCGATAACCACGCCGTCCATGGGAGCCACAATCTTGGTATATCCAAGATTGGTCTTGGCGGTATCCACACTCACCAGGCATTTTTCAATCTGGGCCTTTGAGGATTCAATTGCCGCCCGGGTGGAAAGCAGATCGGCCTCGGCTGACTCCAGATCGGCATCGGAGGTGGCATTTCCGGCCTTCATTTTTTTCTGACGGTTATACTCGGACTCCTGCTTTTTCAGAAGAGCCTGCTTTTCCTTAAGAGATGATTCGGCGATTTTCAGCTCGGCTTCTGCCATCTTTACGGCATTAAGCTGCGTGCGCTGCTCGATATCGGCAATCCTGTCGCCCTTCTTTACCCGATCCCCCAGCTTCACATAAAGCTTTTCGAGCTGACCGTTAACCTGGGCGCCGACACTTACCTCGTTAAGCCCCACCAGAGTGCCGGTGGCCATAACCGTTTCAACCACATCGCCCTTCGCCGGTCTTAAGGTCATAAACCGCAGCTTTTTCTCTTCGCCCTTGCTGAAATAGTACCATCCCCCGGCCAGAGCCACTATAAGGATGAGCAAAATGAGCTTTTTCATAAAAGTCCCCAGAATCCACGCTTACGTATAACACGGCGGCTATTATAAGGCCTAACCGACCTTAAATGTGTTTCAAAATATTACAGAGTGCGGGAAGATTTGCCCGAACGATGGAAGGAAGAAAGAAAGAAAGAAAGAAAGAAAGGAAGGAAGGAAGGAAGGAAGGAGAGTGTGCTGACAAATGAATTGCCACTTTTGCGGCGGTGCTGCAGTACAGTTACTATCAGGGAACAGATTCTCCCGGGAGGCGCATTTTCCTGAAAACTCAGCCGAATTCCGGAAGAAAAAACCGGGAATCAGAACTGCGGCTGACGGCCCGGCCTTGCAAGGAAATTTTCATCCAGCAGAAACTGTTCGATGCCGATAAACTGGATGCCATGCTCATCCTGCCTGAGATTCAGGTAATCCCTGACCACAACGATTTTTCTGAAGGAATCCGGTATCCGTATCAGCGAGGCAATCTCCTGTTTCAGTTTTTCCGGATCAGCCACCGACAGTGCCGACTGAATATAGCAGCGTTCGTCCCCCCGGTTCACCACAAAATCGACTTCCAGCTGCTTTCGAATCTTCTTGCCGTTTTCAGCAACGGTATTATGTTCAACAACCCCCACATCCACATCAAAACCTCTCCGGACGAGATCGTTGTACAGGATGTTTTCCATAAGATGCGTTTCTTCAACTTGCCGAAATCCTAATCTGGCATTGCGCAGACCGGAATCGGCATAATAGTACTTGGCCGGGGTTTTGATGTACTTCCGTCCCTTGACATCATAACGACAGGCTTTCCGGAGGAGATACGCATCCATAAAATATCCGATGTAAACATCAATGGTTTCGGGGGTAACAGAGATATGCCTCTCGCTTTTAAAGGTGTTCGAAAGCCTGCTGGGATTCGTGAGAGAGCCGATTCCGGAAGCAAGAACATTCAGAAGAATGTCCAGTATTTCATTTTCCTTTTTGACCTGATGTCTTTCAACAACATCCCTGATATATGTCCTGGCAAAAAGATCACGCAAATACCTGCTTCTGTCCTCATGTGTTTCCAGGGACCACACCACAGGCATGCCGCCATACGTGTAATAATCACGCCAGACTCCCCTTTTGTCTCCTTCATAATGCTCGTAAACCTCCGCAAACGAAAACGGATTTACCCGGATCTCGTCCCCCCGATCGCGAAACTGTGTCAGCACATCCGATGAAAGCATCCTGGAATTACTCCCGGTCACATAGATATCGGCATTCGGAATCTTCATGAGCCCCAGGAGCACATCAATGAAGGTAAGCTTCTCCTCAGGATTGTCCACATACGGATTCGGAATTTCACTGACAAACTGTATCTCATCGATAAGAACGTAATACCGCTTGCTCCGGTCGCGGATGCGTTCCCTGACAAAGCTGTTCAGCTCAAAAGGATTGCGGTATTTTGCGTTGTCGAATTCGTCGAGTGCCAGTCCGATGATCTGATCCTCACCGACATTGCAGCTCCGAAGAAAATCACAAAAGAGATTGAACAGCAGATATGATTTTCCGCAGCGGCGCAAACCGGTTATAACCTTTATCCGGCCGTTGTCCTTCCTTTGAATCAGCTGATCCAGGTACTGTTTTCGTTCATATCGCACAGCAGAAACTCCTTATGAAATTTTTGCGGGTATCCGCACTTTTTTCAGAATTCAGTATAGAGCAATAAAAACCACACCACAGAACTTTTCTGAAATTTTTGCGGGTATCCGCACTTTTTTCAGAAATGCCGAATTCTGAAAAACTTTCATGACAGCCTATGTCCTATGCCTTTCAGATTACAAATCACGAAAGCGCTATGGAGCGGAATTTCCGTAGCTGACTTTTACGAAATATTGTGACAAGCCCTTCCGAATAAACCATAACGCCCCCTGCCGTTATCCTTTCTGTTAATCAGCTGATTCAGGTATTGTTTCGTTCATATCGCACAGATGTCCCATTCTGAAATTTTTGCGGATTTCCGCACTTTTTTCAGAAATACTGAATTCAGGAACATTCATGAAGGGACTGTGTTTTACTTTTCAGACTGCAATCCTGAAGGCGTTCTGTGGAGAAATATCCGTAGCTGAGTTTACGTAATATTGTGACGAACCGTTCCGAAAAATTACGCCCTGCCAGGCAACACTGTGAACAGTATGCGGAAAAACGGGGAAGTTTGCTGTCAGGTAACAGAGCCAAACAAAAGGGAGCAAAAAAAGTACGGCACAATGAATTCAGAAGATCACTTCATGAAAAACGAATTTCTGCCTGAGTTCGGTTTTCATGTTCGATGAAACGATCCTTCTTCACTGCACCGCACTTGCCTGACAAATAAGATGGAGTTTTTTTGCAGATGGATTTTTCAGAAATTATTTAAAAAATCCTGCGATCTGATTAATTACACTTCCGAATTTTGTTAAATCAACCTCTCCTGCATTCTTGATGGTAATATTTGCTTTGCCTATGGTTACCTTGGACTGCGTATTATTTATTCTGCACAAAGAAACATCAACGGAATAAGCATAATTAGAATTAAGACCATCATTTCTAAATGTTATGCCATAACATCCATTACCTTCATCATTAAAATCCATTTTATATTTATTCTTACCATTACTCTTTACCATTGTCATCATGGAAGCAGGTTCATACTTTGCGTTAAAGCTCCTGATCATAGGATCATATTCAACAGATACCGCTCCTGCAAAAAGGGCATCAACATTTATAGGATTATCTAAAGCATAACGGTAAATTCTATTTGCAGATGCCAATTCTTTTTCATTCGTAGGAGTTATATCCTTTTCCAAAAACAGGAAATTACTCCATTTCGAATCAACATTTCTTTTTGTAGGTCTTATTTCATAAGTTAATACTTTTCCACTCTTATTTTTATTAAAATCAGCCTTGATATATTCAACAACGTTCATTCTGCCATTACCGCTGACACATATAGGATGGGGATCCAGAACATCGTCACTGTAAAACCAGGTATGAAGGCGTCTGGCATAAAAGTTTTGTTCTGTATTGTTAAATGAATTATTAAATGCCGGCTGAGAATAGCATCCCACGTTACTGTATTTTTTTACAGTTCTTTTCTGGCAAACAAGCCCCCAGGAAGTAACGCATGACTGCCTTCCGATACAGGTGCATCCCCGCAGCTTCTGATCAAACATGTCTGTATAGGTGGTCACCTCTGCCGCTAATTGAAGATCAGAGCTGGGGAATTTTGTTGTAATTTCAATTTTTTCTTCATCATCCGAAGAAAATTTAACAATCAAACCTCTCCCGTTAACAGGATAATCGGCATTAAAAGTCTTTTCCTGAGTCACGCATCCTGTTGTAAAAAGAAGCATCATAACAACACTTATAAATATTTTTTTCATATTACACTCTTAATCAAAGAAACCAATGACTATTTTGAAGAATCCTTATATTGAATTCAGGAAAAACCATTTTTGTCAAAATAAACAACAACCCAAAATCCGGAACTTCATTACTTATATTTCATACATATATGAGTCCGGTGCAAAAAGTCGATTTCTGCCTTAGTCCGATACAACGAGACCTTTAAAATAGCCATCCGTTTTTGGCAGAAATGGTGTTTTTGGACTTTTTGCACTCCACTCATATATTTCAGAATTATCCGCCTGCAAACATTTCAATAAAAAGAATCACCTTGAAGCCTGAACAACAAGCGACTTGATGCTCCTGGTCATCAAACGGAGATCCACATGTCCGATATCCGGAGAGAAAGTGACGCCTACGTTGCTTGTCAGCCTTATAATCGAACGGGAACTTCCATTCGGACATACTTCAAAACTGAATGCAATTTGAGGAGCATTAGGAGTCTGACCTGAAATTTTCTTTCCTTCGTACCCCATAAACGAAGCAAATTTTCCTGTATAGCATAAATCATTGCCCTCACTGACTTTAAGGCCATGCACTGAAGGGTTTCTGCGAAAACTGCTGACGGTTGATGCAACATTGTACGGAGCATCAAATTCGTTGTTGTGCGGGATAACTGATACTATCAGGGAATTGTTATGTTCTTTCAGAAGACTTATAAGATTGGTAGGATTCCTTTTTTGGTATTCCAGTGCATTACCTACCCACTCGTCATCCCATAAGTCAGTTTCGTAGTCAAAAAGTCGGTCTGCAGATGACGGCTGTATTATGTAATCACGGTAATTCCCCTTCTGCTCCGTTTTAAGCACAGCCCGGTAGACTTCCATCATTGATTTATCAGGATCTCTTTCCTCTACAGCTTCGCACCACCAGCGCTCATTCCTGAAATAGGCTTTTGTCGCAATCCTGATATAAAACGGGATTTCTCTTCCGTCATAATCAAGTTTTATGCTACGCTGAGCGTATCCGGTGCAAACACCTATCGATTTCAACATCTTTGGGATAAGATTGTTGTAATAAGCATTATCGTTATATTCCAGTTCCCACAGATGACCGGTTGCCGATATAAAGTCGTAATCATTGGGAACTGAAAAACGAATTTCTTTGACATCAGAAGGTTTGGTATCAACAGGATCATTCATGCTATAGCTCTGAGCCGCTATGCAACCCTGAATCAGTAACGCTGAAGCCATAGCCGTAATCCCGGCGGCATAACGAAGAACAGAGCTTATGCGCTTCCCTGACCAAAACGAACAAATGCCGCTGTTTACATAATCCATATTTATCAATACTCTCCTCACGACAGAACCAAGGCTGTCTTTATCGCTTGGCAAAACCGACACAAAAAAAATCAACATCCGGTCCAATCCCGGAAGGCAAGACCTCGCAGACACAGAATCCAAGCTGAGAGAAACATCTTTCGCTTCCGCAGTCCCCCGTTTCAGCCCTCTGATGTCGCCGGAAATTGACTACCTTAAAATTATGCGGGATTTTACATTTGTTTTTTTTTGTACAGTTTTATTGTTCGCTGCTTCAATTCAATGTGATCTGCATCACATTATTTCGCAATCACCGCCGTTTCGCCGATTTTCTCAGCAATCGTTTCTATGATTCTCCGGTTTTTGATATGATTTACAGAAGAAACGCTTTGCCGTCAGGCTCGGAATTGCCGCCGGCGGAATACCGGCCGGCTCTGCCGGAAATACCGTTTTTATGAGGGCGGAAGGATCCCTGTTCCGAGCAGATCCTTGCCATTCAAGTTATCAGCACAGTCAGGAAACAGCTTATGCCAGGCATTATGATTCTCCACCCGGGAAGAGAAAAATCACTTTTAAGAAAACACCCCTGGATCTTCTCCAAGGGCGTAATGGAGATAAAGGAGCCTCCGGAAAACGGCGGAGACATTACCGTCCGGGACAGCGCCGGCAATTTTCTTGCCACCGCCTCCTACTCCCCGGAATCACAGATCCGCGGACGTGTCTGGAGCTTTGATCCTGATGAAAAAATCGATGCCGCTTTTTTTGAAAGAAGGATCCGGAAGGCCTGGGAAAGCCGGCAGGCGCTCATTGAAAGAACTGCGGTAAGCGCCGTCAGAGTCATCGATGCCGAATCGGATTTTCTGCCGGGACTCATCATTGACCGCTATAACAACATACTGGTGGTCAAGATCCTTTCCGCCGGCACCGAATACCATCTTCAGCATATTAAAAGCGCTCTGGAAAAAATATTTCCGGATGATGTCATCTATGAGAGATCAGATGAGGCCGTGCGCAAAAAGGAAGGGCTCTCCGAACGAAAGGGAATGCTCAGGGGAGAACTTCCTCCGCAGCCGATAACCATTTCCGAAAACGCCGGAATGAAAATTCTGGTGGATGTGGTAAACGGACACAAGACCGGTTTTTATCTTGACCAGCGCGACAACCGGGCCGCCCTCGAAAAGCACTGCCGCGGCAGGGATGTGCTGAACTGCTTTTCCTATACCGGCGGCTTTTCCCTGTATGCTCTCAGGGGGCGGGCCAAATCGGTGGTCAACGTCGATGTCTCGGGACCGGCTCTTGCCATCGCGAAGGAAAACGTGGTTCTTAACCACCTGGATCCCGGCCGTTGCCGTTTTGTCAGGGCGGATGTCTTTGAATACCTGAGAAAATCCCGTGACGAGAAGAAGAAATTTGACGTCATTGTGCTGGATCCTCCCAAGTTCGCCGAAAGCCAGAGTCAGCTGCCGAAGGCCTGCCGCGGCTACAAGGATATCAACATGCTGGCGGCCTCCCTGCTGAATCCCGGCGGCATTCTGATGACCTACTCCTGTTCCGGACACATGACACCGGATCTTTTTCAGAAGGTGGTGGCGGACGCCCTGCTGGATGCCGGCCGCGAGGGACAGATTATCGAATATCTCACCCAGGCCGGGGATCATCCGGTGGCCCTGCCGTTTCCGGAAGGTCTGTATCTGAAGGGACTGGTTGTTAAGGTAAGCTGATTCTGAAAAAATGCGGAAAGCCCTGATTTGCCCGCAGGTTTTCCGCCCCCGTTTTCTGCCGCAAAAGGAGGAACCATGATTCAATATCTCACCTATGGAGTGTCACCGTTTCAGCAGAACTGCCGCATTGTGTTCTGCTCCGACAACAGCAATGCCGTCATCGTGGATCCTGGTGATTCGGCCCGGGAGCTCTCCCTGGAGCTGGATCGGCTTCATCTGAACCCGGTGGCCATTCTGCTAACCCACGGTCATCAGGATCATGCCGGCGGGGCCCCGGAGCTGTCCCGGATTCTCAATATTGACATCATTGGCCCCGAAAAGGGAGATGCCTTCCTTCTTGAAGGCATGTGCCACCAGGGGCAAATGCTGGGACTCCCCCCGGTTGACAACTTTGCTCCCGACAGATGGGTCTCCGACAACGAAGAGCTGGATCTCAAGCTTAATGAGCCCTTTCGGGTTATCCACACCCCGGGACATACTCCGGGAGGTGTCTGCTACTATCTCGAAAAAAGCGGACTCCTGCTGTCCGGAGACACCCTTTTCGCGGGATCCGTGGGCCGCACCGATTTCCCGAGAGGGAACGCCCGGGATCTGGTAAACAGCATCACCCGGAAAATATTCTGTCTTCCCGACGGGGTGAAGGTGCTTTCCGGACACGGCCCGGAAACCACCGTCGGAAATGAAAAGAAAGACAATCCGAGTCTCTCTTATATGAAGCGCCTTCTGGAATAAATCAGAAAAGCAGAGTCCCGAAAAAAAAGGTGCCTGTTTCAGGGGGATCCGGATGACTGTGCCCGGAACCTCCGGAGGCGGGTTACTTTTCTCCGGAGTTCCGAAGCTTCTCCAGAAGGTTTTCGGATTCATTGCTGTCAACACGGATAAACCAGCCCCGCTCCTGCAATGCCGCCAGAACCTCGCGGGCGGATACCCGTTCCAGGGAACGATCCCCGGTCAGATCAAAGGCAAAACTGTATTCCAGCTTCCGAAGTCCTTTTCTGATTTCCTGAGGAATCAGATCCAGGGTATCCCGATCCCTGAGGTAGAGGTACACCTGATGAAGTTCCGCGGTATATGCTCTGTAGATCAGACATTCCATAAAAACACTCCCTGTAATCCCGGAAAAAGACGGCCGGCCGCCCTGTTTTCCGGTCCTGTCAAAACCGTTCAGCGGCAATTTAAAGCCTTTCCGGCAATAATGCAACCTCCCGGGAAAATTTGCAGGGAAAAAAACTTTCCCCGAAAATTGCAAAAATGCCCTGAAGCTCCCAAAAACACCGGATCTGCAATTTGATCTGATACCGGATCATAGGCTATAATTCACCCGTTTTTTCCATTCCTGGGAGGGCCGGATGGCAATTGCATTCAAGAACGGGAATTTTAAGGGAACCGTGCTGAATCTGGATACCGCAGACACCGAAGAAATCCTTGCTTTTCTGCGGGACAGCGCCAAATATGAAAATATTGCGCTGTGGATTAAGACCAATCCCCTGGTTCTTGACTGCAGCAAAGTGGCCGCCTCCGATCCCGACCTTGCGGAAAGCCTTCTGAAAACCGTTACAGACAGCGGCTTCAGATGCGCCGGAATCCTGGAAACCGGAAACAAGAGCACTGATGAGGCTCTGCGAAACCGCGGACATGTCATCGTAACCCCGTTCAGAACCCAGGCGGAGATCCTGGCCGAAAGCAGGCGGAACGCGGAGGAAGACAAAGAGTCCGGAAAGAATACCAATACCAAAAACACGGAAGAGAAAACAGCAGGATCTGGTGCCGGCCCGGAAACCGGCAAAACCGATGCGGAAACAAACACGCCCAGAAGCTGCACCGTAACCGGCAATATCCGGAGCGGCAAGCAGGTTTACGCCAGAAACAACAGTCTGACCGTAATAGGCAATGTCGGCTATGGCGCGGATGTTTCCGCAGACAGCAGCATCTTTATTTTCGGGGCCATGCGCGGCAGACTGATGGCCGGAAGAAACGGAGACAAGACATCTGTAATCTTCTGCACAAACTTTCAGCCGCAGCTGGTTTCCATTGCAGGGGTGTTCTGCACCATGGACGACATCCCCGAGAAATATCTCGGACGTTCCGTGCTGGTGCGTCTGAACGGAGAAGGATTCAGTTTTGAGGAACAGAGCCTGTAGCTCGTGTTTCCGTTTATTAAGAGGAATTTTGCGTTAAATGGCAGATAATAATACCAATACCGAGGATCAGATTGTTGACGATTCAGCCCTTCAGGAAGTTAAACCGGCAGAACCGGCTCAGACTGACTACAGAGCGGGCTTCAATGCCAGAATTTTCGTGGTGACTTCCGGCAAGGGAGGAGTCGGCAAAACCACCTCCAGCGCCGCCATCAGCTCCGGACTTGCCCTGGAGGGCCATAAAACCTGCGTTATCGATTTTGACGTGGGGCTCCGCAATCTGGATCTGATAATGGGCTGCGAAAGAAGAGTAGTCTATGATTTGGTTAATGTAATCCGCAAGGAAGCCTCTCTGAATCAGGCTCTTATCAAGGACAGAAACTGCGAAAAGCTTTTTATTCTGCCGGCATCGCAGACCAGAGACAAGGAAGCCCTTACCAAGGAGGGCGTGGCCCGGGTACTGCACGAGCTTGATGACATGGGCTTCGAATACATTATCTGCGACTCTCCGGCCGGCATTGAAACCGGCGCTCTGATGGCGCTCTATTTTGCGGATGTGGCAATTGTTACCACCAATCCCGAAATATCATCCGTACGCGATTCGGATCGCATTATCGGCATTCTGGATTCCAAGAGCCGCCGCGCCGAATACAACCTTGATCCTATTAAACCGTACCTGCTTCTCACCAGATACTCTCCGGAAAGAGTCGAGAAGGAGGAGATGCTGAGCAAGGACGACGTGGTGGATCTTCTGAGCATTCAGCTTATCGGCGTTATTCCCGAGTCTCCTTCGGTGCTCAAGGCTTCCAACTCCGGCAAGCCCATTGTCTACGATGAAGAATCCGAGGCCGGAATGGCATATATGGACACCGTGCAGCGTCTTCTTGGCAGCACCGATATTCCGTTCCGTTTCATCACCGCTCCCAAGAAAGGGCTGTGGAAAAGACTTTTCGGCAAGTAAATTTAACAACAGGAAAGGGAAAATATCATGTCTTGGCTAAGTGACTTGTTTTCTAACAAAAAGAAGGATGACCAGCAGTCGGCAAAAATTCTCAAGGATCGTCTTCATGTAATTCTTGTTCATGATCGCGAAAACCGCAGCGGTCCCGATTTCCTGCCACAGCTTAAAATGGACATTCTTGCCGCCATCAAGAAGTATGTGCAGATCAATGATGACCAGGTTCAGGTTAACGTATCCCAGCAGAACGACACTTCCATGATGGAGGTGTCCGTATCGCTGGATCCGCAGTACGACGGCATGGCTCCCAGCGGCGTTCACGACCGTTATTCCACCGAAGAGGAAATTTCCAGCATCAGGCCGATAACCGAGGAAGAGAAGCAATCCTGAAAAGGCCCTGATTACCGGCGCTGAAAGCCGGAACGTTAAAAACCGGAATCGCAACGATTCCGGTTTTTCATTATGTGAACGGCAACACCGCGCACGGAATTGTACAGACTCCCCCGATCCTTCAGGGATCATTTCCCCGGCAAAATCGGAAGTTAGGGTTCTTCAGGAAACTGCCAGATTTTCTGATTGCCAGGATATTCCATGAACCCGGGTGGCATCCCCCGCAAGAGCGCACAGAAACCGCAGCTCGGAAATGCTCATCCTGTCAGGTCTCATGCAAATCACTCTGCTGTAGGCCGGTTTCCTTTTAAGGGAAATTTCAAAGACGTGGGAGTTAATCTTGATTCCGGAGTCCCCGATTTCAAAATTCTTTTCAAGATACTCCAGGAAAAGCTGCTTTGCGGCATATACCGATCCCGCATCAGTTCCCGGGATCCGGACCCTGTAAAACTGCGGCGACCTGAGAGCCAGTGTTTCGATATTCAGAAGCTCCCGGTAGTCCCACAGCCGAAGCTCCCGTTTTTTAACGCAGTACTCCCGGACAATTTCCAGAAACAAACCGGGACTCCAGGGCAGATCCTCTCCGGAGGTTACCCGTTCCGAAAATGCATAATCCTCGGGATTTTCAAAGAATCCGCCGTCCAGGATCTCCTGAATGTAGGAAGCCCTTATAAAGCGGGGATTAAAATTTTCCGTAATCCGGGGATTGTCGCGACAGGAATCCGGGAGACTTACGGCCATAAGGTCGGCTCCGGCATGGAAGCCCCGCATGAAACAGTCCTGAAACTGATCCGGTTCCTCCTGAAACAGAATGCCGAGCCGCCTTCCCGCTATCCGTAGCAGGCTGGCGGGATCGCTTATGACAAACCGCTGCGACAGTGCCGGATTCCGGTTGAAATAATCCTCCATGCGGGAGACCTCCTCCGGAGCTGAAAACACCAGCAATGCCGGCCGGATATCGCCTTCGGCAGCGTCATTCCCGAGTGCTTCCCTGATGCTCCTGAAGCATGACAGCAAGGCTCCTCCGGACTTTCCTGATCTTCCTGTTCCTGGGACATCACCGCTAACCGCCTTCTCAAGCTCTCCGGCAATCAGGCCGTAAACATCGCGGTTTTCAGTTTTCCGGAAGACTTTCTGAATATCCGCCGCGCTGATCTCCGCAGTCCCTGCAAATATGCTCTGAAACTCGCGGCGTTTGAAATTGTTCGCCCATTCGGACTGCCCTTTTCTGAAGTCATCAACCTCCCTTCTGAGAAACCAGGAAACCGGAGTCACCGGATCCCGCAGGTTTTTCTGGAAGTCATCGGTACTTAAAAAAACCGACATGTCTGCATGTTTTCCGGAACTCCGCCTCTTCTGAAAACGGGAAAACTCCCTCCGGAGCTTCCGCATGAGAACATTAAGAGAAAAAGCGGCATACAGGTTCATAAGCTGCAGACAGGCGGAATTCAGCCAGAGACAGCCCCGGGAATTCACGCCATGAAACTGAAAATGCGGCCCGAGAACAACTTCCGGCTCCGATTCCGGCTTCATCCGGAGCATGGCGGCCACGGAATACACCGGCACCCGGTCCACCCATTTGTCTATGTAGTACTCGGCATCAATATCCAGAAAAAAACCGGTATTGTCCATAACCAGCACCACCACCCGAAAAAGCGGAGTTATCTTCAGGGAGATAATCACATCCCGGTTTTTTCTTTTAATTACTCTGGTATCAAATGCCGGGAGAAGCATATTAAACTGAAAATCGGGAATTTGTTCCAGAAAGCTTTTCCGGATGCTCATACCCAGTCCGTTGAACTTTTCCAGAAAGCTGGTGAAATAAAAGCATTCCTTAATGACACATTCCTGAATGCATTCCTGATCTTCGGTAATCATTTCCATCAATATAAATCCCTTGTACGTTATTCATGTATTATTTTACTCCTTGCCATGATTTTCCCCGACATATTTGTGACAATCTTTGATTTTTCTCAGAATTGGGTACCGCCTTACGGCTGACTGAGACAGACTGAGCGCCCCGCATTCCCGGAAGAATGCCGAAATCATGCGGAAATCATTTCCAGTCCGGAATGCACTAAAAACTGTCACGCAAAATACCATGAAAAAATCTATAATATTCCTGAAACTGTAAATGCCCCGCTGTTCCCCTCATCAGGCAGCCATCCGCATTTATTCCGAATATCCAGGTCTTTTAAAGTTACAGGAATCAAGGTCATGAATGCATCAATCCCGGATAACAGAGAAAACCCCGCTGACGCCCCTGCCGCAGAGCCGCCCCGGGCAGACACCGCCATAAGTCCGGAACCGCTGATTCCCGCTTCCGGAAAAGACGCCCTCCCGGAAGACATCGCCCCCGAGGCTGCTCCGAAAGCCCCGGAAACAGTCACTCCTGCCGCATTCTCCGCCGCTTCCGATATTTCCGAAGACTCCGGGGTACCCCGGAGTCTTCGGGACTGCGCTCCGGAACTGGCAGAAGTCCCCGATAACGTACCGGAAGACAGTGAGTCCGAAGCCCCGGAACCGGGTTCCGGGGACGGGTGCGCGTCCGAAGATCCGGGAGCCGCCGGTTCTTCCGATACCCCTGCAGCTGAAACCGCCGGAGAAAGCAAAACCGTAAGCGCGGATATCCCTGCCTCCTCCATTTCCGCTGCATTTCTCCCGGAAAGCTCCCCGAAGTCCGCTGACCCTGATGATTCCGCTCCGGAAAATATTCCTGATAATCCGAAGCTTCCGGAGAAAGATACCCTGAACAGTATCAGTCCGGCAGCAGCCCTGCGGCAGAGGATCAAAGAACGAAGGACCATTGATCCGCTCCTCTTTGTAACCTATTCCGGAAAGCCGGAAGCCGGGGATTACTCCGAAACACCACCGGCCGCAAGAAATCCGGCAGAATCACTCACCGATGCCGAACAGGCAGACACCACCTGGCTCCGCGCCCTTCCCTATTCGGTAGGGGCCATTGTTCACACCATTACAAACTCCCGGGGCAACACCGTTTCCGTCATGGACTGGGGGGCCACGGTTCTGGACTTTTCGGTATGGGATTCCGATAAAAAGCTGGTATACCATCCGGTACTGGGAACCAGGCCGTCCCGGTATCAGGAGCAGCGGATTCAGCTGGGAGCCACCGTGGGCCGGGTGGCAAACCGCATTGCTCACGGAAGATTCGAGCTAAACGGCACATCCTACAGTCTGGTCCGGGACTCCGGATACGAGCATACCCTGCACGGCGGCATTACCGGTTTTGCCGAAAAGCGATTCGAATTCACCAATGTATCCCCATCCTCCGTAACCCTGAAGCTGATCTCTCCGGATATGGACAATGGATTTCCGGGCAATCTGACGCTGCAGGTAACCTATACCCTGGACGACGACAACGCCCTCAGAATCGACTACGAGGCTGTTTCATCCCGGGACACCCCGATAAACATCACCAGCCATATTTACTGGAATCTCAGCCTCAGAAACAGCCTGGAGGGACAGTTCCTGAAAGCGGAAAATGCCGTCATTCTCAATACCGACAATACCGGCATTCCCGATGGCACCGTAAGCACTCAGGAGGAATCCCCCCTGGACTTTTCCGGAATCCTCCCGCTGTCCTACAATATTGAGGCCGCCACGGAATGCTACCCCTTCGGCGGCATCGATCATGTTCTGGCATTCCGGGATCCCCGGCTTCCCGGGGATGCGGGGATATGGGACACTCCGGATACGGACAGCACCCCGGTTACCCGCCTCTGCGAACTTTACTGTCCCGAAACCATGCTCACCCTGGAGGTATATTCGGACTATCCGGCACTTCAGGTTTACAGCGGAAACGCCCTGGAGGGAGTTCCCGGCAGAAATGAAGACAAAGTCTACCGCAATCATGAGGGCATTGCCCTGGAGCCGGAATATTTTCCGGACGCGATAAATCACCCGGAGTTTCAGGCCAGATGCCCGGTTCTCAGAGCCGGAAAAACCTTCAGAAAATCCATTGTCTACAAAATTGTCCAGAACCGGATTCCGGAAATTCTGGAACCTCTGGAGGTGCTGGAGGAAGAGCTGGCCGCCCTCGAAGCTCAGGAAAGACTGGCCGGGGAACCGTTCTTCAGAGATGTCTATTCGGAGAATGCCACAGATACGGAAACTCCGGAATGCCGGGAGCTCCCCGCAAAACCGGCTGTACCCGAAACAGCGGAAAAGCGTGGCGGAGCGCCTGCTCCGAAACAGGTCAGTTCGGAAAGCTCAGGAACCGGGAGCGCTCCGGCCGCAGCCGCAACTCCGGCTCCCGCACCGGATGCCGTTTCCGGATCCGGAACAAAGCCTGAACCGGAAGTCCCCGTCGCCGCAAAGATTTCCGCAGCGGCAGAAACTGCTCCGCAGGTTCCGTATCCGAAAGCTCCGGTTTCCGGCCCCCGGAAATCCGGAAATCCCTTCTTCCGGGATACGGCTCCGGAACCCCGGGATGAGGAACCCAGCGCACTTCCGGGATCCGCAGATACCGTAAGACTCTGATTCCGGGAGCATGTTCAGAAAATGTCAGAGGTAACCCGCGACGAAATCCTTAAGGCGGCAAGGACTCTTCTGGCCTCGGGAGTTCCCCTGAGTCTTAACCGTATCCGGGAGATGATCGGACACGGTTCCTACAGCACCATCAGGAAGGTACTGACGGACAACCGGCTCGCCACTCCCCGGATCTCCAAAAGCCGCTATCTGGAAAACCGGGCCGGAGCCTCCGGTGATGCCGAAACCGCCAGAGTGCTTTACGAAACAAACGTCACCATTTCCAGGGTGCAGGGACATATCGAGGAGCTGGAAAAAACTCTGGCGGATCTGGAGAATCCTGCCCGAATCGGCGAATATGTCTTTCTGTATGAACTCTGCCAGATTATCCTGAAGCACCTTCCGGAAGGAAGCGATCTTCCGGCATTTTTAAGCGGAATCAGACCGGAACGGGTATTTTCCAGGGAAGTGTCCGGACTCACTGAAGGCACGGTAAGCCATATGAAGAATCTGGTTATCAGGCATCTTGTCTCCGAAACCGAACGTATCAGGAATTCCCCCCGGGTTCACGAATTTGCCGGGGGTATCGAAAGTCTGAATGCCATTATCAGAATGCTGCAGGATCTCACTGAAAGGAACCAGAGCTATGCCCAGGCTTACCATTACTGATGTCAGAATGGCGGCTGACGATCTCCGAAATGCCGGAGAACCGGTAACCGTAATCGCCATCCGAAAAAAACTGGGGCACGGCTCCTTCAGCACAGTTTCCAGACTCCTGAAGGAAATCCGGGAAACCGGGAACGCCCGGGAGACTCCCGTTCCGGAAAGCACCTCAGATAATCCAGGGAATACTGATACCGGGACCCCCGGAAACTCCGGAGGCTCTCCCTTTCCCGGAGCTCCGGAAAAGCCATCTCCGGCCGAAACCCCGGAATACCTCCCGGACATCCTTGCCGAAAAAAACCGTGAGCTCGAAAGACTCCGAAACCGGGAGCTGGCACTGACCGGACTGATCCGAAAAACCCGGCGGGAAATCGCAGAACCTCTGGAAAACGCCTCCGGAGTTCTGCGGTATTTTCTGAAAAGAGTGCTGGACGAAGGCTTTGCCTCCGGAATCCCCGGGGATCTTATCAGACTTCTCGGAATGCTCCGGGAACCGGGAAACCTGAACGGCCTTTCAGATTACAGCGGATCCTGGCAGGATGACACGGAGCGGCTGATGCGGGCCATGGTTCTCAGAAATGGATCCCGTCCCGCAGGAAAAACACAGGAAACGCCGCAGCATGAATGAATCGCACTTTTCGAATACCAGGGATACAGAAGAAACAACAGCCAAATCGGAAACTCCTGAAAACACTTCTTCCGAAAACCGGGAGACCGGTCCCTACATACTTTACAACATCTCCGAGGAAATAACCTGTCTTCCGGACATGAAAGAGCCGGACTTCCTTCTGGATCCCGAAATCCGCCCCCGGGTCACCGGGCGGGGAGCCCTGGAATTTTTCGCGGATCGGGAGCTTTCCGACGGAGAAATCCGGGAAGCTCTTCTGGAAAAGGCCCGGGAAACCGGCTCGAACTACATTATCGATGTCAGAAAGCACCGCCCGGGCCGGTTCCCGCTTCTGAGCTTCTGGTCCTCCGGGCACCGGAAGGCCGCTCTCCGAATTACCGCCATTCTGATCCTGGCCGCCCGGGAAACGGGGCGTACCGACAACGAACAGACCCGCGACATCAACTATTACTACATCACCTGCCGTTCGGGGGACACCGCGCATCTCCTGAAGAGGCTGCCACCGCCCCGGGAAGACAAGGCGGGACTTCTGCTGAGCATTATTGCCGGGCTGTTTTTTATGGGAATCTTCTTGCTGGGAACCGGGTGGTTCTTCTTAAAATAACCGGTGTTCCTGAAAGCTTCCCGGTAATCCCGGAACTGACGGCATCACAGAAACCGCAACTCACGGTAACTGTCGCAATCCGTTCATGCAATCACTTACTCCGGGCTCACCATCTCCGCATTGGTCCTGAAAACAGCCACCCGCGCTGTTTTGCTTTTTATCAGGTAGCCGTTTTTCACAAGATTTTCCAAAATCATCTTTCTGAAATATGTGGAATCCGAAAGGCCCAAAAACTTTGCGATTTCAGAAGCTCTGCGAGCCTGATGATAACAGAACGAAAGTACCTTCTCATCGTGCTCTGTGCCGTCAGGAACCGGAACAAACGCTATGGCCGACAAATCACTATCTGCCACTCCCTGTTCGTACGTAAGATCCGGGAGTACCAGCGTAAAATGATCTGATGCCGCGTATATATATGGTCTGTGACGCTCGTCTGCCTCCGCATAATCCTCCGCGATTTTTTCAAAACCGGTTCCGGCGGCCTCCATCACATTGCATGCCACCAGCACTCCTGATATGAGTTCATTCCGGCGCTTCGAAATAATCCCTGACAGGTCATAGTTTTTTCCGAATTTCTCTCCGCGATAAAACCCACCCGGCGAAGAAATCTCAAGCCGATCCCGGAACAGATCGAGCTGTATCTGGGTTCCATCCTGATAGTAGTCCCGATGTGCTACAGCGTTAATCACCCCCTCAAACAGAGCGCGCTTCGGAAAAGCATCAACATTTGTTCTTCTGTCATTCCGCTTGATCATGGAACGGTTCATTCTCTGACTTACAAAATCCATGGCATAATTAATGGTGTCGGTGATGGGGCCGTTATATCTGTTAACCGTCACAATTCTGTTGCTGCCCCTGCCTGTTCCGGAATAGACAGAACACATAATTTCCGTCTTGCCGCCCCGATAATCATCTGCAAACAGCACTGCCCCGTTTGCCAGAAAGCCTTCCTTGGACACAAATCCCATGGAGTAAAGTGCCTTTTCCCGCAGCTCTTTTCCATCGGAGTGCTCACAGAAAAAATTCCGCAGTTTCAGCAACTTTTTGAAATCATACTTCACATCAGATACCAAAGTGTCATATTGTGTATTGCTGCTCTTTATGCTCATCTCAATGATTTCTTCGTATGTGGCGCCCCCCGTAAAACCATCCCTTCTCATAAAAATTGCCGGAATGCCTTTGTACTTCAGAATAATCGGCTTTACCTCGGATTCCATAACACTTGCCCTGAGCACAAAACGTTCCTGGCCTCTCACTTTATATGGCAGAAATGCAATGCTTATCCTGGGTCTTGGAAACAAATGTTCATTCACCTGGTTATTAAAATAATTCCTCTCATTATCAGCATCCTTCCTGACAAATCCGATCAATTTATGAGACTTGTCTTCGACTCCGATGTAAAAATCTCCTCCGGATGCATTTGCAAATCCGGAAATGGTTTTAAGCCATCTAACAGCATCTTCACGATTCAAAATGCTCTTGCATTCAAACCTGTCATTCTCCAGCTGAACTTCCCCGATAATTTCTTCAAGATACATATCATTTTCCTGCTCATATTGAAGTGGGTTCCAGCATGCTTTTCTGATAACTTCAAACTCAACTTCAGTATAACTTCAAACTCAGCTTCAAAGCAACTTCAAAGCAACTTCAAAGCAACTTCAAAGCAACTTCAAAGCAACTTCAAAGCAACTTCAAAGCAACTTCAAAGCAACTTCAAAGCAA
>Ga0310695_10002420_pt1 | contig 39528 bp, 35 predicted proteins | sample RumenRJG_04DNA_FD_203882 | JGI IMG/M metagenome (GOLD analysis project Ga0310695, IMG submission 203882) | Bovine rumen microbial communities from Lethbridge, Alberta, Canada - RJG_04 (v2) (version 2) | ecosystem: Host-associated > Mammals > Digestive system > Stomach > Rumen | place: Canada...
TGAAGCTACGGAATGGAGAGCTGCAGCTGCAACTCAGAAAACTCAATTAAGGGCTATCCTTTTTTCTCGGCAATATGGCGGCGCAGACGGCTGTCGTATCCCCAGCGCACGATGCGCCGAGGCATCAGGCGGAATACAAGACGCATGATGGGATAGGCGTATTTAGGCGTGAAAAGTCCATATAGACGGTAGATGCCTCGCATGTAAATCTTGAACTCATTCCAAGCTTTCACTCTTCCGCGACGCTTGTAGACATCGTTGGCGCGGCGGAAGAAAAGCGTGATATCCGTAATGTTGCTGATCTGATAGCCGCTACAGACGGCATCAAACCACAAGGCGATGTCTTGGCTGATGCGGTAGCGCTCATCGTAACGCAAGAAGGGCTTGCCGCTTTCACGCAACGAATTGTCGGCAGGCGTTGCAAACAATCGGCGTCGCATCATCACCGTGGGATGAGCCACGGGTGAGGCGCGATGGATCATGGCGCGGGCAGCCTCGGGCGAAGTGGGATAGTGGCGGATGTTGAGACATTCTTCAGTTTCATCAAACTCCTGCATGGAACCGCCAAGGATATCCACTTCAGGGTGCTCCTGTAGGAATTGTTCCTGACGTTCGAAGCGCTTGGGGTGCGAGCGGTCGTCGCTGTCCATGCGGGCGATGAGGGTTCCCTTTGTCTTTTCCAAACCTTTGTTCAGCGAGTGGGTGAGCCCCATGTTCTGTTCGTTGGAATAGACTTCCAGCGGCTGCCCTATTTCCTTCTTCCATTGGTCTATCACCTCCAGCAAAGCTGCTGGCAACGGACCATCTTCAATCAGCACAATCTGGTCGGGACGGCGTGTCTGCTCTGTCCAGATGCTCTGCATCGCTTCACTCAAAAAAGAAGGTTCGTCCTTGCCATAGACCGACATCAGCACACTGATGGTGGAGGCGGGGAGAGGAGACTGCTGCTGACGTTCCAAAGCCACACTATGCTGGTCGCCAGGGGATGGCTTACACGAAGAAAGGGTAGAAAAGGTGGACGGCCATGCTCGGAAAAATCCGTCGCGGATGCCGCGTAGCATCTGGCAGAGGTTCTGCCATCGTGGGCTGACGAAGAGCGGATAGAAGAAGAATTTCAGCAAGTAGGTCCACATACAGTGCCATTTCCAAAAAAACGGAACATAGGGGCGCCGCAGAAGGACGAGAAAGTTCCTGTATTGATAGTAAAGGCGGAAGGCCGACGACTTCTTGAAAGGCATACGCGTAGGCTGCCCCTGCATGTGGCTGAAGGTCAGTTCGTGAACCATGAACGAGCGCAGGCTGTGGAAATGCTCAGCGCGCCAACCCCATTCATTGTCTACTGCATCGATGAAGAGCGGTTCTTCGAAAAGTCCTACCTCGTCAAAGGCTGCCAGGCGAACCAGACTGAACGAGGAGATGATGCTGTGCACGAGGTCCACATGGTAGGCTTCTCCGTTGGTGTCGACAGTCAGTTTACGGATGACGTTGCGCGGTTTGTTATAATACGAACGTCCTGTTTTCTCGTTGATGGGCTTCGGACCGATGGCAGCAATGCGGTGGCCTTGTTGTTCCAAAACACTGCGAATAGCCTTGAGCCGCTCTACCAAATGCGCTGTTCCCCTGCTGTCCTGGTCACAGAAGAGCACGTCGTCATAGCCTTTCTCCCGGAAATGACAGATTCCCCTATTCTGTGCGGCAGCGATGCCCATGTTCTGCAACAGAGGAACATAGACGATGCCTTTGCGCCCCTCGAAGTGGTCGGCCAAAGAGATGTCGGAGTTGTCTATCAGACACACCTCATCCACCTGCGGCAGAAGTTTCTCGAGCGCCTGCTCCAGCAGGGCGGTATCGGGGTGATATAGGATGATAATGGCACCAGTCATTCTTCTTCGTTTTCAGTCTTGCATACTTGTTCGTCCCATTTTCGGAACCTTATCTTGGCGTAGCCTTCAGTCCTTTGCGAATGCCTCGCCACATGTGTACCCAGCATTTTACGCCGCCCCTTACCAACAAGGGGAAATAGATGAGGCGCGCCAACTGCTTGATACCCGTCGCCACCTTCCATTGCAGTGGCGCATCGCGACGTCGAAGCAGCCACAGATAGTTGCGATATTGGTAGAAATAGCGGGGTGGGGCGGAAATGATGACACGGTATTTTCCTATTTTCAGCTCGCGTTCTCCCACCTTATGCTCGATGGTCAGTTGGGGCGTGATGCCGCAGACATAGTGTATACTGGCTGCCCGCCAACACCACTCGAAGTCTGTGTAGTCAAGAAACAGTTCGCTGGCCATTCGCCCCACATGAAAGATGGCTTGGTTGCTGATGCAACACCCAGACGAAACGACCTCACGCCGAGGGATGAACGAATCGGACAAGGGCTTGTCGCGATGAATCGCCGAGCGGTACACCTCACCCGTACGACGGTTCACCTGCGTGGGACCCAGCAATGCCAGACGGTTTCCTTCTTGGACGATGCGCTCGAAGATCTCCACGATTTGGCGTGGGTAGTCTGCCGACACACGGCTGTCCTGGTCGAGAAACACGAAATGCGTCACGTCCGACTTTTTCCGCATAAGTTCGATGCCGTAGTTCTGTGCAAAGCCCAACCCCATGTTTGCACCAAAGAAGGCATAGTGCATGTGGTTCACTTCATCGCCATCGAAACTGCGTTGGTCAGAATTATCGACCACGCATCCGCTCCACTGTTCTGATAGTCGGACTACCTGTTTCAGGTCGTCAGCCGTGGGATGATACAACACGATGATAAGCGCTATATGGTTCATGGAGTTTCTTCAGGATGTTTTGAGAGGGTAAAACCTATGGTCTGCTGCAAGGTCAGGCCGATGATGACAATATATTGTATAAGTACAGAGAGGCTCAGGATGAGGTTCTCCTGATAGAATTGTAGCATCAGCGTCATGGCTACGTAGGCATAGAGACAGCGACTGATGGCTCCGCCGTTGCGGCATTGGCGGTAGAGCCAACCCGTGAACACCCCGTAGACAGAGGCGAAGAAGGCCACACCGCGATAGCCGAAGTCCTGGAAAAAGGGTTGGAACACCGTGTAGACATTGGTCAGGATAGGCACCTGAACAAACTCCTGCACTTTCTGTTCCACACCATAATGCCCAATGCCGAGTTTCGACAGCACAGCATAGAAGAACGCCAAGGTGCGCGAGCCGTATTGGTCAGTGAGCTTTTCCTGTACCTGTTCGAAAGCCACTGAAGGTGAGAGAATATAGACAGAGAGGAAATCCGTCAGGCTTCGGGCGTTGTCGATATCGCCTCCGCTGCGCAGGAAATTAAACCCGTAGAACAGGAAGAACACGCCCAAGACAGAGAATACGATGCTGCGCAGGCGCACTCTACCTTTCTCGTAGAGCACGAACAGCGTCACCACGAGCATGAAAAACAATGCGCCCTTCTCCATGATGGCCACTGCGCATAGGATGTTGGCCAGTATGATGCAGGCCAGCTGCCAGCGTCCAATCTTCGGATAGCGCCACATGGCGATGATGAAAAGTGCCTGGTTCACGGCATTCACATATTTCAGGATGCCCTCTCCGGGCAGGTGGTAGTCGCTATTGGCCAAGATGCGTAGGTTATAAAGCATGTCGGCGGCATCGAACATCGACACCACACGATAGATGCCGTACACATACAACGGGGTGAACACCACGCTGATGAGGAAGAAACCGTTGAAGAACAAACGGTTCACAGGTAGGGATTGTCGTTGGCTTCCTGGTTGCGGACAATCGGGAAATGCGTAGTAGGTGATGATGGATGTGGCGCAAAGGATAGGCACCCACAGCGCTACGCAGGTGTAGAACCTGCTGCCTAATGGGTAGAGCAGATGGCCGCTGATGAGGAACATGACGAGGATGACCGCCCAGACGCCCGTCGTCAGCATCCACGGCGAAAAGGCATCGCCTATCTTGAAGACGACGAACAACGCTATGAGCGTCAGTAGCGATATGAGGAGTATCCACGTCATGACTTATACATTGCTCTTGATGGGCGACGGTTTCCAAAGGCCGCTGGCCCGCCCATTGATGATTCTGCGATACTGTATCATGTTGACCACGGCCCCTGGAAGGTTCACCAGGCAGAGTGCCATTACGACGCCCTGCGTACCATACACCTTCCCCAGATGCCAGGCCAAGGGAATGTAGACCAGGGCCGCACCCACGGTGAACAGCAGTTGCAGGTTCAGGGCATTCAGACCGTTGAGGAAATAGCTGTAGCTCAGACTGAAAACGACAATCATCATATAGACGGCCATCGACAGGGAGAGCTGCATCGGTACTTCCACCTCGGCACCTACCCAGAGGCGATAGACGGGATTGGCCACCAATGCCATTGTTCCCAACAGCACTGCCACGCCTATGAGCACAAGGTGCATCTTGTGCATCGACCGTCGAATCCACTCTACATCACCACGCGCATAGGCATCGGTGGTGGCGCTCCAATAGGGTACGGCCACGATGGAAAACAGCATCATGGCCAGACTGAAATAGCGGTAGGCTACCTGATAGGGGGTCACCTGGGCGGGTGTGAGCAGTCGTGAGATGAGAAAATTGGATGAGGCGAACAGGATGATGCCTGCCACTTGGATGACGAAGAACTTCAGTCCTATCTGAAAAAGTTCTTTCACGGTGGTCCATCGGAATTCTTTCCACGACGGGCGGAGGGCCGGATAGCGGTGGAAGGTGATTGGGAAAGCCACGGCATAGACCACCAGCGACGCCGATGTATAAGCCAAAGCCACCCACCATAGGCGGTCGGTCAGGCTGTCCATTTGGCTCAGAGCGAAGACCAGTACCAAGGCCAGCGTCTGTCCGGCCACGACCAGGGCATTGTTGACAGCGGGCAATTGCAGGGCTTGGTAGATGTTGCCTACGAGTTTTAGGATGAAGATGCCGCTCACGAGGAGGGTGGTCATCACCATCACCTCGCGCAAATCGGGCACAAGTGCCTGACTGACGTTCATCCAGGCATACAGGTCGCCGTATCGGACGACGGCTATCAGCAGCAGCGCCACGGGGATGATGACCATCACGAGCATGAGGAAGGTGGACGACACGCATTCGCGCGCCTTTGCCCAGTCGCCACAGGCCAGATGGGCAGCCAACTTGTTGCGCAGACCATTTCCTAAACCAATGTCAAACGACTCCACCCAGACGAGGAAGCTGGCAATGGTCATCCAGATGCCGTTCTTGTATTCGCCTAAGCACAGAAGAGTGGCAGGCACGAGCAAGAGCTGCACCAGTCCCGCCCATCCTTTCACCAGAAACGAGGCGAGGATGTTCTTCCGTAGGAGCGTCGTCCGTCTGTCACTTCTTTCTTCCATACCTATTTATATATAGTACATACCACAGGGTGAGCATCCCTGCATAGAACAGCCACACCAAGAAATTGGCCACCCAATGGGGCCTTGCAGCATGAACGGGCACCACGCTCTCTTCTACGAGCGTGAAGGCAGCCGACTGCTTGCCCATGATGATTTCAGTTTGCTTGAGGCGTTGCGCCGCCTGTTCCTGCTCATTGAACAGCCGTGCCGACTCCCGCTCAAGGTCTTCCTCGCGCACTTCCGCTGCGGGAGAGAGGTTGCCGTAGTGGGCATCGCGAAAGGCAGCCAGTGCCTTTTTTGCCTGTTGGTATTGGGCTGTGACTGCGGCCAATGCCTCTTTCTGTTTGCTTACCTCCTGACTGGCGCGCTCGCGGCGGTAGTGGCTGATGGAAGTTTGCAACTGTTGGGTCACAGAGTCGGCCAAAGCCTTCGACAGTTGAGCGTCGTGGGTCTCTGCCTGTATGGTGATGATGCCCGTCGACAAGTCAGTGGAGCACTTGATATGGCGGGCTATCCGTTCTTCCATCGATGCCCGTTCTATGATTTGCCACCACGGTTTGGGCTCGTGGTGGGTGACGTAGTCTATCAGATGCACTTCTTTGTCTTTGCCTGGAATGCGGACAAGGGTATGGCCGACGCGGATGAGAAACGAGGGCGTGTGCAGGATCTTGTCGTAGACAAAGGGGTCGGAGGTGAAGTCTTTTGCCACAGAAAAATCCACCCCCATGCGCGAAAGTTCTTCTGACAGTGGGTTGTAGAGAGCATCGTCGGCCTCTAAGAGGATGCGCGTCCGCGAGGTATAGGCAGACGGGATGGACAGCGAGACCACAGTGCTACCCACCAAAGCCACAACGACCGACAGCAGCATGAGCCGTCGGTTGTCTTTGATGGTTTTCCAGGCACTGTCGCTCCCCATGTTCATGCTTGGCTAAGGGTGATGAGTTCGCTGCGTTTTTTCCAAAGAATCCATACCACACGCAGCACGAATCCCAACAGCAGGAAGACGGCGAGGATGAATATCTTGGGCATGTTGGCATGCTTCACGGGCACCATAGCCTCCTGCAACACGGTGAAGGCGGGTGTCTTTTCCTGCACTTTCGCCTCGGCCATCTGCAATTGCTGCGCCACTTGGGTGTAGATGTTGTACTGCAGCTGCATGTCGTTTTCCAGTTCTTCCTGCCTCATGCGGGCCGATTCCAGGATCAGGTCGCGGTTGGCATCGGCATAGCCGCCGTATTTCTGGCGGGCATTGACATACTGGCGGCGGGCTTCCTCGAAGAGTTTCTTCATGTAGTCCAGGTCTTGGCGGGCCTTGTTCGTGCGGTAGTTGGTGATGAACACCTGCAGCCGCTCCTTCGCGGCATTGGCGATGGTGGCTGCCACCATCGGGTCCTGAGCCTCAACGGTGATGGAGATGACGCTCGTCTTCTTGTCCACCTGACACACCACATCGTCGCTCACCTTCATGGCCACCTTGTATTCCTCGCGTGTGGGTTGCAGCGGATTGCGTTTCTGACCTTTCTTGAGGGCATCGTCCGAAGCCTTCAGCCGCTGCACCATTTGCCCTATCCACCATGCGGGCCATGCCCACCAGGCGCGTCGCTGATGATTTTTCAGATAGTCGTAGTAGTCGGTTTTTAGTGTGCCGTCCTTCGTAGTCACAGGCACTTCAAACAGTCCCATGCGGAAGCGCATGGCTCCGACCACCTCTGGATAGATTTCAGGATAGATGGCATCGCCCGTCATGTTGTTGCTTCCATAAATACCTACCATCGAGGCCAGCGACGAAATGCTGGAGGCCATGCTGCTGCCAGTGGTCTCTGGGGCGAGCATCACCACCGACTTGTAGGTCCGTGGGATGGAAAAAGCCACCACGATGCCCAGCACCGCTGCCACGAAGAGCCACAGCGCCATGCGTCTTTTGTCCTTGCCGAGGGCTCTCATTAGCCCCAAACTGTCTATCTTTATTTTCATTTTCTGATCCTTCTGGTAATCAAATACCCCTCATTGGAGGGCTTGGGGTGACCCTTATTTCAATATGTTCGCCAACGTAGCGATGAGCGTTCCCACAGAAATCACGCCCGTTCCGATGGCCAGTTTCTCGGCTACGGTCATCTTCGTGAGCGACTTCTGCGGCACCACAATCTCGCAACCCGGTTCTGGCTTTGCGTCGTGACCCACCTTGGCGATGTGGCCGTTCATGTATTTGATGTAGGTACGGCTCTTCTTCGCCTTGTTGGTGAAGCCGCCCGCCTGGTCGATGTAGTAGCTCACGGACTTGCCCTTGCGGTAGCTGACCGAGTTGGGGTACATCACCTCGCCGTTGATTTTCACTGTCGCATTATATTGCGGCACAATCAGGCGGTCGCCTTCGCGGAGGATGATGTCCTCATCGCATCCCGGCTGTGCCAGCGCCTTGTCCAGCTCGATGGCCACAGGATAGGTTTCCAGCACCTCGTATTTTTTCTGTTGCTGGGTGGTCTTGATGTTGGCCAGGTTGGCGTTGTTGGTGCTGGTGGCCAGTTCTATCTGCATCAGCTCAAACTCCTCGCGGGCTTTGTTGCGCGCTTCCTCGGCGGCCATGCGCTCCACATCGTTGTAGCGACGCTCCAAACGGGCTCCATGCGTGTAGGCACGGTCGTTCACACCGCCTGCCGACCGGATGATGTCGCTCAGACGGGCGTCTTTCTTTGGTAGCGTATAGGTGCCGGCAAACATCACCTCACCTTCTACTGTGATGTTCTGTTGCTCGTAGGAACCAGGACTCTTCCTGACATACACCTGGTCGAAGGGCAACAGGGTGAAGCCTGGTTCGCCGTCAATGACAAAACCGTCCTTGAGGGCAAACGAGAAGGTGTGGGCTGTCAGCGAGTCGGTGGTGAAGGCTTTCGGGTTGGTAATCCTACGCGACACATCCACCTTCACCGTCGAAGCCGAGTTCTTCAGACCGCCGGCCTGCAGGATCAGGTCCTCCAACGTCTCGTTGGCGGCATACTGATAGATGCCGGGGTAGTGCACTTCGCCGTCGATGGTGAGCGTCTGCTGCTCCATGAGGTCCTGTTTCGTGGGAATAAATAGCACGTCGTTGGGCTTCAGGGGAATATCGGCGACGGTGCCGTTCAGGATGCCGTCCACATCCACCTGCACCACTTCCAGCGTGCGGTCTTCTTTCATGCGGTGCATCACGGCATGGGCCGTGAAAGCTTCCTCGCGCAGGCCCTCCGCGTTCTCTATCAGCGCCTTGACCGATGAGATGCTGCCGCCCACCTGATACATGCCTGGGCGGAACACGGCTCCGCGCACCTCAGCCATGTTGCTGAAGCGGTTGAGCACGCTGTCCACGCTGACAGAGTCTTCATCGTTCACTCGGAAGGTGCTCCAGTCGAACTCCTCGACGTTGTGGATGGAGTATTCCCGACCGGTCTTGCGCACCACGCGCAACTGCTTGGTGTAGGCATCGCCCGTGAAACCGCCCGCATAGCGCAGCAGCGTCTGCAGGCTTTCGTTCTTCTTCATCTCGTAGTACATGGGGCGTTTCACCTTGCCCGAGATGTTCACCAGACAGTCGTAGGCACCCACCACGATGACGTCGTTGTCGGCCAAACGCACATTACTGCGCAGGTTTCCATTCATAATGAAGTCGTAGGCATCGACGTTGGCGATGAGTTGGCTGTTGCGATAGACCTTGATGCTGCGCAGCGTGCCGATGTCGTTCACGCCGCCGGCCATGTAGAGGGCGTTGAACACGGTGGAGAAAGCCGACAGCGTATAGGTGCCGGGCGCTTCCACCTCGCCGTAGATGTTCACGATGATGGAGCGCGTCTGCCCCACGGTGAGCTTCACGCTGCTGCTCTGATAGCGGGCGCCCAGGGTGGAGCGCAGGCGGGCATTGGCCTGCTCTACGGTCAGTCCCGCCAATGAAATGGGACCGAAATCCTCGATGGTCACCTCGCCGTCGGGCGAAATCGTGCCCTCGATGGTCTTCTGCGAGGCGCCATAGACTTCGATGAAGACCACATCGCCCGGTCCCAGACGGTAGTTCTGGGGTGTGGCGATGTTCATGGCAGGCTCGAAGGTCAGGTTTTCCTTGCTGAACATGTCGCGGCCGAACACCTGGCGCTTGTGACGCAACTGCTCGCGCTCGGCCAGCAACTGCTGCAGCAGCGCCGCCGTGTCGGGCAGCAGGGTATTCAGTTCGTCTTCCATCATGAACAGATATTCGTCGTCCTGCATCAGGGCAGAGTTATCGTAGCGATGCCGAATCTCAGAAGTGCGATATTGGGAATGGTATAACCCATCATCCTTATTTGCGCTTTGAGCATTCCTCACTCCCCGCTCCTCGCTCCCCACGCCTCGTTTCTCGGCATTGTTCTGCCGCAGACGACTCTGGCCGTTGGTGTTCGTCTCGTTCGAAAGGGCGCCCAGCCCATCCTCGTTTTGCAGGCGTTCGGCCTTCTTCCTGACGCGGCGAATCTGGTCGATGTTCACGCCACGCTGCACCAGTTTCCTCACTATCTGGGTGTTCACGGTGCCTGCCTCGCGCTCTTTCAGAATGAAACGCATCACCTGGTCGTCGGTCATGCCCGTCTGTGCCAATGCGCTCAGACTCATCAGCAGACAGCTCATCAGGAGCAAAAAGTATCTCTTTGTCATGTCGTTGTTCTTTACAGGTCCTTATTTTATAATAACGCGTAATTTCTAATATTATTGCAAAGGTAAGGCATTTTTTTGAAAAAAGCGGCATTTCACCACAAGTTTTTTCATATTTATGGTCTTATGGTACAACGAACATCGAGAGAGTTTGCCTGTCGCAGCTGTCACTCTCGTAGGCTACATTCTTACGGAAAGCAATATTAAACAATGTAAAAAGTTTGCAATTCCCAACCTTTTTCCGTATCTTTGCAACATCAAATAACTGGCAAACAACCGCCGATGAAACACTAAATATTGAGACTATGGAAAGGAAGGATTACTTATTCATCGTGCTCATGCTACTACTGAGCTGGACTGGAACCAACAAGGCCGTAGCCTACGACATTTCTGCGGAGAACGACGACGGCGTGATCATCTATTACAATTTCAGTAACAACGAAACAGAACTGACGGTGACTTACCTGAAAGTGTATGAAGAGAACTATATCGGCGATGTTGTCATCCCCGAGGAAGTGACATATATGGACATTCCCCGAAAAGTGACTGCCATCGGCGACATGGCCTTTTATTATTGCATCGGTCTGACCTCCGTGAGTATCCCTAACAGCGTCACCTCCATTGGCGATGCAGCTTTCGCCAGTTGCTATAGACTGTCCACCATCACCATTCCCAATAGCGTCACCACCATCGGCTACGCTGCCTTCATGGGGTGCGATGGCTTTCGTTCCGTGACCATACCCAGCGGTGTGAAAACCATTTCCGACAATGCTTTCGCATGTGACAATCTTGAGGAAGTGGTGGCACTGATGGAAAACCCATGGAGCATTTCAGGAAAAGACGCATGGATCTGCTGGAACGAAGATGGTTCAGATCCAGATTACTATGGGGCATTTCCTGTCGACGTGTTCAACAATGCCACGCTGTACGTGCCTGAAGGAACCATCGACCGTTACAAAGCCGTTAGTGGATGGAAGGACTTTGAGCACATCGTAGAGGGGACTGGCAGCGGCTCTCAGACACCACAACCAGAACAATGCGCCAAACCCATCATCAGCTATGCTAATGGGAAACTGACGTTCTACTGCGAGACGGAGGGCGCCATCTGCCAATCGACTATCACTAATGACGATATCAGTTCATTTAGCGGCAATGAGGTTCTGCTCACCGTGGCCTACCACATCAGCGTCTATGCTGCGAAGGAGGACTATGCCGACTCGGAAATGGCCGAGGCCACGCTATGCTGGATAGACGCGGAGCCGCAGATGGAGGGCATCGCCGAGGATACGCCCACCACGATGCAGGCCATCAAGGCTCGCCATGTGCTGATTCAGAGCAACAATGGCGTATTTTCTGTCGAGGGCGCTCCAGAAAATGCAGCCATCGACATCTACTCCAACAACGGCATATTGGAAGGTCAGGGAATGAGCTGTCAAGGTGCAACGACCATCCCGACTCTTCTGAAGCCTGGCGCGGTGGCCATCGTCAGAATTGGCGAAAGGGCAGTGAAAGTGGTGGTGAGATAAAAGAAAAATGAATGATCTGTTCCATCCGTGTACTCTGTGAGATATTCTAATATTCTCAAATTCTTGACAAGTATAAAACTCTTAAATTCGTGAAATCATTATAACTCTTAAATTCGTGACAATAACCATGCGAACCATCAGTATCACTCTTATCATGCTGGCCCTATTCAGTACAAACGCTCTGGCCGGCGAAAAGAAACTCACCCGCCAGCAAGCCGAGCAGGCCAAGGCTCAGCTGGTTGAGCAGTGGAAACAAGACATGCGCGACCAGCTGCGCAGCGACTACCGCGCCCTGGTGATGCACCACGACACCATCAGCATGCCCATCTGGCGCTACATCTATGGCAATGCCCCGCTGGGCGAGCGCTCGATGTTCATCTCTATGCATGGTGGTGGAGGCTCTCCCCACTGGCTCAACGACCAGCAATGGGACAACCAGAAGCACCTGTACATACCGCCAGAAGGCCTCTATGTGGCTCCACGCGCACCTTGGGATGAGTGGAACATGTGGTTCAAACCGGGCATCGACGAGCTCTTCCGCAACCTCATCCATGCAGCGGTGGCCTTCGATGGCGTGAACCCCAACCGCATTTACCTGACGGGCTACTCTGCTGGCGGCGACGGCACGTGGCGCATGGCTCCGCGCATGGCCGACACGTGGGCGGCTGCCTCGATGATGGCTGGCCATCCTGGCGATGTCAGTCTGCTGAACCTCAGAAACCTTCCCTTCATGATCTGGGTGGGCGAACTCGACTCCGCCTACGACCGCAACAAGCTGGATGCCCAGCGAGGCGTGGAGCTCGACGAGCTGCAACGGGCTGACCCTGAGGGGTATATCCACGAAACGCACGTGATGAAGGGCATGGGCCACTGGATGCTGCGCGCTGATACCGCTGCCATCGCCTGGATGATGAAGCACACACGCAATCCCTATCCGCAGAAGATCGTGTGGCGACAGGACAATGAGGTGCTCGTCAACGACTTCTACTGGCTGCATATCTCCAACCTCGAGCTGGGCAAGGGGAAGACCGTGGTGGTGAACCGCGAGGGCAACAACATCTTCATTGAGCGCTCCGACTGCCGCGAGCTCACCTTCCTGCTCTGCGACGAGATGATGGACCTCGACCGTCCCATCAGCGTCTATTACCAAGGCCGTCTGCTCTGCAAGAAGCGCGTGCGCCGCACCCTCGAGCATCTCAGGCAGACGCTCTACTCGCGAGGCGACCCGGCATACGCTTTCCCCGCCTCGCTGACCGTAGAGATATCCGATATTCATAAATAAAGTTAAATAGTTGGCAAAATAATCCTTTGTCTTAAGAAAAGGCATTATCTTTGCAGTCCTTTACGTGAAGTCTTACCGGCTTTCAGCGGAAAGATTATCTGGGGTTGACCGGATTTGACGGCAAGATGAGATGGTACGTAAGCACGCGGAGCCTCGTTGGCTATCTCCTAAAACAGAGTGAACACAAAATTAATTGGCAACAATGAGTATGCTCTCGCTGCCTAATCGAAGTATAGTAGATTACTGGCTTTATTCCGTCACCAGGTGATGGAACGAGACGTCGCCCCAAGGGTGTTGTTCCGAATCCAAGGATCAGGCGGCGCAGACAAATCGGAAATAGTCCGGTCGGGCCTCGACGGCAGGATGAAGCTTTAGAGGATAAGGGTGCGGTTGGTGGTCCAGGTCTTGCCGCATCACGAAAATGAAGTCTGGAATAAGCGTGTAGAAAGCGTATGGTTTCCTTGTTCGGACGAGGGTTCGACTCCCTCCAGCTCCACTTCGTTACGCCCTCGCGAGATCTCACCCTCGTGAGGGTTCTTTCAGTCGCTTCGCTTTGTGAAAGCGGCAGAGCCGAGCGCGACTCCCTCCAGCTCCACTTCGTTACGTCTGCCCAGTCATGTTTGGCAATTCTCTCGCTGAATTGCAAACTTCGCCTGCAATGAGGTCGAAATGTTGGAATACTGGCGGTGTCGGGGACAGGTTGTAATAGTCCATTTCGGCTATCGGCAGGCAGAAGTATTCCAGCTGGTCATAACTCGTATAAAGACGAGATAGTACATCGTTGTGTTCGTATACCCATCGCTTCACATCGTCCTCGACATTGAAGTTTACCATGCCTGAGCATCTAACGGAAATATTATCTGCGTATGCCAGTACCTCAACATTGGGATTCTGACGTAACTCCCGATAGACTGCCTTCTGTGCAGAAGTGGCAAAGTATAGCACATGCCCTTCTTGTTTCATAATCTGGAAGATGCGCAACTTAGGCAGATTGCCCTCGCACGTGGCAAGGGCAATCTCTTTGTGGTCTTTCAGGAACTGAATTGCTTTGTCGAACATTTCGCTTACCATTTCAGTTCTTCCTGCAGGATTGTGCCATCAGTCATTGGGCTGTCAGCCTCAGTGAAGGCATTGGCTTTGTACTGGATGCAGAGCATAGTCAGGTTCTCACTTCCAGTATTCTTCAGCGCACGCTTGCCATCGGGAGCGACACGGATAATGGTGCCCTCGCTGACGGGGAAAATCTCACCATCTACCTGATACTGACCTTCACCCTTCAGGATAATGTAAAGTTCCTCGTGGGTCTTGTGAGTGTGCAGAAAACCACTGTCCTGACCAGGAACGAGTGTCTGGAAACTCAGTTCGCTACCTGTAGCACCTACGGCCTGACCTACGAACACCTTGCCTTGAATGGTTACATTGGGTCCCATAGGAAGCACGTGATCGATAATCTCACTCATCTTACCTACGCTTATTGCGCTGAAGTTTTTACCACTCTTAATTGTCTCAATCTTTTTCATTGTTCTTACCTTTTTATTATTAATACTCGTTGTTTCTTGATTGCGAGTGCAAAGGTACGGCAAGTTTTTCATTCCCACAAGAAGGCACTTTTTGGTGAGATGGTTACCAAAAAGTAGGAATTGTGATGTTATCGGACTTCTGGGAAAGTGGCATTAACTTAGATTAACTAAGTGCAATTTGGTAATTCGGTAACTATTGGTTACTTTTGCCGTGCAAACACATAATAAGTAATTCGTAAATAGTCAAATCGTAAATAAACATGGCAGATATTAAAGCAGAGTATTTGGCCTGTCCTATCAGGCAAGTAGTGAGTCGTTTTGGCGATAAGTGGTCCATGTTGGTGCTTTATATGCTTCACACCAGCGAGACGGGTGTATTACGCTTTAATGAGATACGCCGTCTGATGACGGACTGTTCCCAAAAGATGCTCTCGCAGACACTGAAGAATCTGGAGCAGAGTCACCTTGTTCATCGTGAGATCTATCCAGAGGTTCCTCCCCGAGTGGAGTATTCCCTGACAGAGACAGGCAAATCGCTGATGCCGGCACTCACAGCTCTGATAGTCTGGGGCAAAGAGCATTTCAATGAAGTGGTAACAGATTAGCATTGGGGGTGGTGGGATTGGGACATTGAGAAGATTGAGGCAAATTTTGAGGCTTTATCTAGTGGTGATTTGTCATTAATCAGAAAGATTTAAGGCTAGTTTGAATAATAATGAAACACCTGAAAAACATAAAGGACATAGAGCAAACTATAGCCGATAATCGTCTGTGTCTGTTCTACGTCAAGGCTCCAGATTGTGGAGTCTGCAATGTCATGCTTGATAAAGTGATGAGGTTGGCAGACCAGTTCCCGTCTCTGACTTCTTTCTATACAGATATCACCGAAGAGCCTTTGATTGCAGGCCAATTCTTGGTCTATTCGGGGCCAACTGTATTGCTCCTGATGGATGGCAAGGAAGTATATCGTGGCTCCCAGTTCATTGATTTGGAGGAACTGGAATACAACATTAACCGATTTCTTACGCTATCAGAACGATGACAGACTTTGATACCATTTGGCGCCCTCGCGAGGTCTCACCCTTGTGAGGGCTTTGTTTGGTTGCTTGCTTCTCCCTTTGTATCTGAGGGTTCTGGAAATGGGGCATCATAGAGTAGAGCAGCTTCTTTCGTCTTTCGTTTCATTTCGCGGACAACGGACTTGGGGGAAAGAATCCGCACGCCAGGCCCAAAGCCGAGCATCAGGGAGAAAAATTCCCAGTTCGGCTCAACCCTGACAGAGAACACCTTGCTGCCGTCTTTCGTCTTGTCTTGAATGATTGTTTGCGATGGATGAATGGGCTTTGTGGCAATATAGAATGCTTGCTCTCTGCTTGCCCAAAAGGTAATCTCTGTGGGATTCCCCCATTTGGTGACACCAATCAAGTCGTCAAAATAGGTGTCAGGATCGAAATCGGGGTTGTCCTTATAGGGCACGTCTGGCTCTGGCTGAATGGAAAGGATGCGGTCTAGGGCAAAATTGTATAGCATTCCCTTTGTCGTCGTACAAAACAGGAACCAACGGTTTCGATATTCTTTCAGCAGATGGGGATAGACGGTGTAGGTGTATGGATGGCGGGCAGAGAACGACTGGTATTCCACTTTGATGGTCTGTCTGCGGGCGATGTGGTTGTAGAGAGGGTTTAAATAGCGCAGCCCTTTCAGGTCGCTGTTTCGCTCGAAGTCCACAATCTTCTTCTTTCCTCGGGCCACGGCCAGGTTGTCCTGCAGGCGGCTGACCACATCAGTCATCTCGCTGAAATGGTCGAAGTCCTCGAACTGCCTGAGCAGATTGACCGCTTCCGTCATCGTCTCAATGTCGTTGTGCGACAAAGGCAGGTTCATGATGGAATAGTTACGGTCGGCATACCTGTAGTACTTGTGGTCGTAGACCTCGATGGGTGCATTATATCCTAACTTGTCGCTGCGCATCATCTGCAAGTCGCCTTGGATTGTTCTGAGGGAAACACCCCGCCGGATGCCCTCGAAATCATAGAGGGCGTCTGAGCAAGCATCGACTAAATCTTCCACCGTCCAGCGACGGTAGGGGTTCCGCAGGCAGTTGTCAATTGTCTTGTAGCGGATAAGGGCATTTTTGTTTACTGGCATATCTTTGTGTCTCTTTGCTTGCAAAGATAATGGTTTTTGCGCAATCTATTTGCGTAGAACAACTTTTTTTGCATTTTTCCGAAAGATTTTTTTGATTACGCAAATAAGTTGCGGTGCAGTATCCTAACTTTGCCCCCAGAAAACAACAAAAGTGCTCTTTGAGAGATTGAAAGAGAAGAGGTGGTGTTGCCGTAGTAGAGGATTACTTCGTGTGAGACCATTGTGACGTAAAAAATCACAGAGGGAAAAAAGGGCCTCTGCGCTTGTTGCACACCACCTTATTATATATGATAGAAATTATGAGCAAGTATAATTCGATGTTGAAGGAAATGATGAAAGGAACGAACTATGAGGGTGCCAAGGCTTATGCCATGACGCCTGAGTTGGAACTCTACTCTGCCGTAGTGACTGCATCGCTCAGCGATACATTCTACGAGAAGGAGGACGAGCGGGTTGAGCGCATTGCCCAGCTCATCAGTAAGGTGTCGCCAGCGTTTGTGGCTCAGCTTGCTGTCTACACCCGCACAGAGATGCATCTTCGTAGCATTCCCATGTTGTTGCTCGTAGAATTGGCCAAGGTTCACAACGGTGACAGCCTTGTGGCCCGTGCCGTGGAGAAGTCCGTGCTTCGCGCAGACGAAATCATGGAACTTCTGATGTGCTATCAGTGGCGCAATCCATCTGGCGATGAGCGTAAGAAACTGGGCAAGCTGTCGCGTCAGATTCAGAATGGGCTGCAGAGGGCTTTCAACCGCTTTGACGAATACCAGTTCGCCAAGTATAATCGCGACAACCTGGAAGTCAAGCTCCGCGATGCACTCTTCCTGGTTCACCCTAAGGCAAAGGATGAACAGCAGCAAGCCATCTTCGACAAGATCGTGGACCGTCAGCTGGAAGTTCCCTATACCTGGGAAACAGAGCTGTCGGCTCTTGGCCAGCAGAAGTTTGAGTCTGAAGCCCAGAAGCAGGAGGCTTTCCGCAAGAAATGGGAAGAGCTTATCAATAGCGGTAAACTGGGCTATATGGCCTTGATGCGCAACCTGCGCAATCTGCTGCAGGCTGAGGTGTCGCTGCCCGAAATGCAGAAGGTGGCGAGCCGCCTTTCCGATGCAGGGCAGGTGGCTGGCTCCAAACAGTTGCCTTTCCGCTATTTGTCGGCCTATCGCGAGATAGAGAAGGTGGACTCCACCCATACCACGATGCTGATGAATGCCCTGGAAACTGCTGTGAAGCACTCGGCCTGCAACATCGAGGGCTTCGATGAGAATACCCGCGTGCTGTTGGCTTCTGATGTGAGCGGTTCCATGTGGTCGCCCGTCAGCCGAAAGAGCACCGTTCGCAACTATGACATAGGAATCCTGCTTTCGATGTTGCTCAGGAATCGCTGCAAGCAGGTCGTAGCCGGTATCTTTGGTAATGAATGGAGTGTGGTGAACATGCCCAATGACAATATCCTGATGGCAACGCGTCAATTAGAGCGCCTGGGCAACAGCGTTGGTTATAGCACCAACGGCTATAAAGTGATTGATTGGCTCATCGCTCAGGGAAAGATAATGGATAAGGTGATGATGTTCACCGATTTGCAGATGTGGGACAGCACGGGCCGTTCTCGGGAATTAGAGGCCGCATGGAAGAACTACAAGCAGATGGCTCCACAAGCCAAGCTTTACCTCTTCGACCTTGTCGGCTACGGGCAGACACCCCTGCGCCTGGCAGAGCCTGATGTCTACCTAATCGCAGGCTGGAGCGACCGGGTGTTCGACGTCCTCTCTGCCATCGATAGGGGTGAGGATGCCCTGAGTGTCATCAAGAAAATTGAAGTGTAAATGTCAAGGGTGTGAAGACCATCGCATGGGGCATTCTACGTTTTTCTTTCTAAAGTTGAATGCTTTCGATGTGAAGCCGCAACAAGCCTGCAGGGACACGCACTTCAACGGTGTCGCCCACTTTCTTGTTCAATAGGGCTTGCCCAATTGGCGACTTGATGGAGATCTTCCCTTCGTGGAGATTGGCCTCATGAGGGCTGACCAGCGTGTAGGTCATGCGCTTGTCGTTGGCGAGGTTGGTCATTTCCACGCGGCTGAGCAGTTGCACACAGTCGCTACTGAGTCTCGACATGTCGATGACCCGAGCATGGGCAAGCACACGCTGCTTGAAACGAATGCGGCTGAGCAGGCGTCCCTGTTCGCGCTTGGCGGCATGATATTCAAAGTTCTCGCTGAGATCGCCCTTGTCGCGAGCCTCTGCGATGGCATCCCTTACTTTGGGCAGCTCCACGCTCTCCAGTTGGTGGAGTTCGGCCACGAGCTTGTCGTAGCCTTCTTGTGACATATATTCCATGTTGTTTTTGTTTTCTTTATACATTACCTAAATACACCCGCCGCAGTCCTTCGTCCAGTGCGATTTCCTTCGCAGCCTTCAAGGTGTGGAGCGGTGTGGGCGCGATGTCTTTCATCTTATATCGTGGGAAGAATCGGCTGAAGTGGAGTGGGGCATCGGCAAGGCCATTGTCCACAAGCCATCGGCACATCCGCCGTATCATCTCCCGATCGTCGTTGACACCAGGAATGACCAAATTCGTCAGCTCTATCCACACACCAGCATCGCGCATGGCGAGAATGGTGTCGAGTACGGGTGAAAGATGCCCGCCACTGACACGCTGATAGATGTCGTCGGAGAATGATTTCAAGTCGATGTTGGCCGCATCAATATAAGCCAACAAATCGGTCAAAGGCTCCTGACATACATAGCCAGCGCTGACGAGAACGTTCCACAACCCCTGTGCGTGCGCCAGTCGGGCTGTGTCCATGACATATTCTATATAGGTGAGCGGTTCCGTGTAGGTGTAGGCGATGCCTGGGCAATGGTGCTTCAGGCAGAGCTCCACAACGTCTTCAGGCGAAAGGTCATAAGCGTCGACTTCGTGGGGAGCTGCCTGAGCGATGTCGTGATTCTGACAGTTCAGGCAGCGGAAATTGCACCCCGTACAAGCGATGGATAGACACTTCGTGCCAGGATGGAAATGGTAGAGTGGTTTCTTCTCAATGGGGTCGATGGCCAAGGCACAAGGCCGGGCATACACTTCGCTGACGAGCATGCCCTCGCGATTGCGTCGACTGCGACAGACGCCCGTCCTGCCGTTGGCAATGCGGCAGTGGTGCGGACAGAGAAGGCACTCCACAGTGTCGCCCTCAAGCCGCCGATAATATCTGCATTCGTATGTTTTCATCAGAATACGATGGCTTCGTAAACATACAACTCCGCATCGCGCCAACCATCCCAACCCAGTCCGGCCTTGTCGCGCGAGCAATGCCCCACGAACTCCTCTTTCGTCCAGTTCACTTCGTCGGCCACTTGCGGAAGGAAGGTGCCGCTGCGGTAACCTTTTCGGATATAGATGCCATGCCGATGCAATTGGAACTCATCAAGGCTGTAGATGCGGCGCATCGGAGTGAGAACAGAGATTTCGATATCAATCTCGTCAAGCTCCTCCCTCCGCAAAGGAACAAACCGCGGGTCTTCGAAAGCGGCTGCTCGAGCCATCTCGGCCACAATCTCATGCAAAGGAACATCTTCGCCGAAATGTCCGATGCAGCCTCGAAGTTGCCCATGCTTGTGAAGCGAGACAAACGCCCCGCACTTCATGGAGAGGGTGGAGGTATGGGGATGGACGGTTCGTTTTCCATCCAAGGAGTCCTTGATGCTTTGGTAGGCTATCTCTTTCAGCTGTCGTTTGTCTGTGTCGGTCAGAACAAACTCGTTGGAAGTATTTCTCAAAAAGGCAAAGGCATGATAGCCGACGACACGAGAATGGTCGTGGTCGTCGATATCGCCCGAATTCTGATAGAGCAGATGCTTGATGGTATAATGTGGGTCGAGCATCAGCATCAGCGTGATGATGGCAAACTCGCCGCAGGCGCTGGTGGAGAGGTTTCTCACTCCGCTATGGGCATTCTGCTCGATAGTGGTAATGAATTGTTCCACGTCGCCGCTCTCGATGGCCTTTCCCGTTTTGGCATCCACTTCGCAGGCATCCTGGTAGGAGGGGTAGTGGGAGAAATCGCTACTGATGATGAAGAGATTCTCTTCCGTGAAATAGGGTTTCAGCACCTCAGCCATCCGCTGCAGTTTCGAGAAATTGTTGGTGGAGATGATGATAGGCACGATGGGCGGCACCGTTTCGAATGTCCGCTGCAGGAAAGGCAACTGCACCTCCAGGCAATGCTCACGATCGTGGGCTTCTGGCCGATAGGAGAACACACTGTCGGCCTCTGTCAGACGCTGTGCAGTCTCTCTGTCTACTTCCACTTTGCCTAAAGGTGTGGCATAATAGTCGGCGGCGGTATTGACCGAGGCACCGTTCAGCCATTCGTAGTGACTGGGGCCCAGCAGGAATATCCGCTTGTAAGGTTTGTCTGTTGGAATCGTTGCATAAGCCGCTGCCGCCACATTGCCAGAATAGTAGTAGCCTGCATGGGGCACTATGATTGCCGCCACATTGTCGCAGGCAGCATTCCCAGCATGGTTGCTGATCAGACTGTCTACCTCATGGCAGAGCCTGTCTGCATTACCGTCGTAGAATCTACCGGCTTGTGTGGCCGGTCGCACGTTTGTATTCTTTATTGGGTCGTCTGTCGGATTCATCATCATGCTTGCCGTTATGATTGTCGTTAATATAGTAAGGTAGATCATCTGTTGTATGTCTGGTCGTCATGAAAGGAAAGAATTTTCATAAACAATCCTAATATTTGGCACAAAATTAGTGAATTTATTTTGGAATACATTATATTTGTGCTCAAATTTAAGTGTATTTAATGATGAAAGGTATGAACGACAAAACTATTGAACAGGCTTATGCCATCGCCAAGGAGCGATATGCAGCCATAGGGGTCGACACCGACGCCGTGATTGACCTGTTGCAGAAACAACAGATATCCCTTCATTGCTGGCAGACCGACGATGTGGTGGGTTTTGAACGCAATGAAGCACTCTCAGGAGGCATACAGACCACAGGCAACTATCCTGGGCGCGCCCGCAACATCGATGAGGTGCGGCAGGACATCGCCTTCGTCAAAACGCTGCTTGCCGGCAACCATCGTCTCAACCTGCATGAGATTTATGGCGACTTCGGCGGAGAGTTCGTCGATCGCGACCAGGTGGAGGTGAAGCATTTCCTGAGCTGGATGGACTGGGCGAAGGAACTTGGCATGAAACTCGACTTCAACTCGACGTCGTTCTCGCATCCGAAGAGTGGGAACCTCACCCTGTCGAATCCCGACAAGGGCATCCGCGACTTCTGGATTGAGCATACCAAACGTTGCCGCCGCATTGCCGATGCCATGGGAAAAGCGCAAGGTGACCCCTGTATCATGAACATCTGGGTGCACGACGGGTCGAAGGATGTGCCCGTCCAGCGCAAGAAATACCGTGAGCTCCTTGCCGCTTCGCTCGACGAGATTATGAGCGAAAAGCTCGATGGCGTGAAAAACTGCTTCGAGGCAAAACTCTTCGGCATTGGCCTGGAGAGCTATACCGTAGGTTCGCACGACTTCTACACAGCCTATTGCGCCACGCGAAAGCAGATGTACACGCTCGACACGGGCCACTACGAGCCGACGGAGAATGTCTCCGACTTTGTCAGCACGCTGCTCATGTATGTGCCAGAGCTCATGCTCCACGTCAGCCGACCCGTCAGATGGGACTCTGACCATGTCACCATCATGAACGACCAGACGCTCGACCTCTTCAAGGAACTCGTTCGCTCCGACGCCCTTCATCGTGCACATGTGGGACTCGACTATTTCGATGCCAGCATCAACCGCATCGGCGCCTACATCATCGGCACACGGGCCACGCAGAAATGTATTCTCCAGGCATTGCTCGAACCCAAGCAGATGCTGCGCCAATATGAGGATAAAGAACAATATTTCGAGCGCCTCGCCCTGATGGAGGAAGCGAAGTCGATGCCTTTCGGAGCTGTCTACGACTATTTCAACCTCAAGAACGATGTGCCTGTGGGCGATGCCTTCATCCCGTGTGTTCAGCAGTACGAGAAAGAGGTAACCTCCAAGCGGAAAGGGTGAGAATCGGTATTTTCTTATTGCTAACCATCATCCTCCATCAACCAAACAATATGGAAACATTTCTCGGACTTCTCATTATCGCCATTGGCGCTTTCTGCCAGTCGTCGTGCTACGTGCCCATCAACAAAATCAAGGACTGGTCGTGGGAGTCGTATTGGCTTGTGCAGGGGGTGTTTGCCTGGGTCGTGCTGCCACTGCTTGGCGCTCAGCTTGCCATCCCTGCGGGGCAGTCGCTCGTGCAATTGTTTGCCAGTGCCCCTACTTTCAACCTTTGCGCAACACTCCTCTTTGGCGTGCTGTGGGGCATCGGCGGACTCACCTTCGGACTCTCGATGCGCTATCTTGGCGTGGCCTTGGGGCAAAGCGTCGCGTTAGGGACATGTGCCGCCCTGGGCACCATCATGGGACCCGTCTTGCTCAACATGTTCTTCCCTGAGCTCAACGCCTTGGAGTCGCTCACTTGCTCTGTGATCATCGGCGTGGTGGCAACGCTCATCGGCATTGCCATCATCGGCATCGCGGGAGGCATGAAAGCCGCTTCGCTTTCTGATGAGGAAAAGAAGGCGGCCGTTCGCGACTTCAATTTCCCCAAAGGCATGGCCATCGCCCTGCTTGCGGGTTTCATGAGCGGATGCTTCAACGTGGGACTCACTTTCGGCCGCGACATCAACTTCGGCGAGCTCTCCGACCCGATGTTCCGCTCGCTTCCTGCCACCTTGCTGGTCACGTTGGGCGGATTTCTCACCAATGCCGTCTATTGCCTATGGCAAAACCACCGCAACCACTCGTGGGGCGACTATGCCAAGACGCATGTGTGGGGCAATAACCTACTCTTCTGCCTCTTGGCGGGCGCGTTGTGGTACAGCCAGTTCTTCGGACTCTCGTTGGGAAGGAGCTTCTTCCCCGTGGGTGGCACCATGGACACGCTGGCATTCTGCATCCTCATGGCGCTCAATGTGGTGTTCTCCAACCTCTGGGGCATCATCCTTAAAGAGTGGAGAGGGTGCTCACGCAAAACCATAGCCGTACTGATTGCAGGCATCCTGATACTCATTGTCAGCTCCTTCCTGCCGCAATTGCTTTGATACATGAACGTATACACTCAATAAAAGAACTAATAACCAAAGATTATGGCAAAATTTGAATTGATGGTGCTGCCGTATGCACCAGAAGCTTTGGAGCCGGTGATTAGCCGCGAAACCATCGGTTTCCATCATGGAAAACATCTCGCTGCTTATGTGAACAATTTGAATGCGCTGCTGCCTGGCAGCGGTTTTGAAGAGGCAACAATCGAGGAAATCGTATGCAAATCCACGGGTGGCATACTCAACAATGCAGGACAGATCTTGAATCATGAGCTCTACTTCGGTCAGTTCTGCGGAAAACCCGCAACGACAGAGCCTACAGGCGCGCTGGCTGCGGCCATCGACCGCGATTTTGGCTCGTTTGCCGCTTTCAAAGAGGAGTTCCAGAAGAAGGGTGCCACGCTCTTTGGCAGCGGATGGGTATGGCTATCAGCCGACAAAGAGGGCAAGCTCGTCGTCACTCAGGAGACCAATGCCGCCAACCCCGTTCAGAAAGGACTGACCCCACTGCTGACCTTCGACGTCTGGGAGCATGCCTACTATCTGGACTATCAGAACCGTCGTCCTGACCACCTCGCCGCACTTTGGCAGATCGTGGATTGGGAGGTCATTGGGAAACGCTACAAACAGTAGACCTTAGCAAGTGCAAGGCTCAACGAGACAAACGGAAAGGCAGGCCAACGACGAGTTCGGTCAGGTCGGCCTTGGTGAGGTGTGCCTTGATGCTGAATCCCAAGCGTAGTCCGCCCCATTGGGGGATGGAGTACGACAGTCCGATGCGCTCGTAGTAGGGCTTCTCCACCTGGCGGGCATGGTCGCCCATTCGTCGGAACAGATAGACCCCCAATGCCATATCACAGGAAAGCCGATGGAAGTAAGCCTCGTGGCGGGCGGCAATGCCCACCGACCATGGGTTAGCGGTGGATGTCGGCTTGGGAATATGGTGGGCATAGGTGCCATAGAACACGTCGAAACCAACTCCCGACGCCCATCGGCGGGCATAGCGGTACATGACATCGGCACTGGCCGAATAGGCGGCGTACAGGCGAAAATGCTCCGTGCGGTACTCAGGTTCGTTTGGGTCTGTGCGGAATTGCGTGGTCTGCCAGTCTTCGAGCAGGGTCTTTCCTCCAAAGCCTAAGCGGAGATGGGCAGTCCAAGAGGGTGTGAAAGGGTGGGGCAGTGTGCCCTGTGGAGAGGACAGGGCAGGCTGGCGGCGGATGCCAACGATGGGGCCTACATGGTTCTCGCCTTTGTTGGGACGGGCGAGAGCCCCATTGCTGTGATGGCCATAGAGCACGCCAGCCATCAGGTTCCAGTCGCCTGAGAAACGATAGTTGACGATGAGACCTGCACCAAAATAGAGATTCATCCGCGAACCAATCAGCTCGTTGTCCACGTTGGTGTGTTTGTCGTAGGGTCGTGTGCTGTAGGCGATGCCTGTCCGCAAAGTGTAGTCCACCTGCCAGCGTCCCTGGCGAAGGATAGGCCGGAGGAAAGAGCCATAGAGCGTGGCCATGTTTCCCAGTCGCGAGTCGTAGTCCACCATCTCTGCTTGCCCCCAGGCCGCATCGGGTGTGCGCCGCATGGTGACACCATGATTCAGCGACAGCATGACGCCCACGCCAAACTGAGGGCGGTTGTAGTCGTCGGTGGTGCCATCGTCGTCGGTTGAAGGGGCGAAGTTCAGTTCCGCACCCACCATCATTCCGTTTTTCCCTCGCAACCATTTCCGTTCATATTGGTCGATGGCGATTTGCCGCGTCGGCCCTCCATAAAAAGAATACCCCACACGACGCAATGTGTCGCAGGGGGCAAGGTCCTGTCCCCGCATTGTCGTCAGGGGCAAGAGAATCAATAGAATGATGAATGTGCTGGCTCTCGTCACAATCCCCAAGCACTCAAGGGTAACAGTCGTTCTGTCTGCGACTCCGTGTCGTCGGGCAGGTTGCAGAAGAAGTCGATGCCTGTCCGGGCTTCCAGCTCATCGATGGTCAGAGCATAGTCGGCCAGGTCGTCGTAGCCGTGGATGTTGTTGTTGTGTTCAAACCACAGTCCGAGCGACCTGTAGCCCTGGCTGTTTTTGTAAAGCAAGGCCACGAAGAAGTATTTCGGCACGATGAGTTTATCCTTGATGCGCATCAGCACACCATCCTGCGCCCCTCCTTCCAGAAACACTTTGTCGATGGTGCCGCCCTTCACGATATAGAGCGTGTCGCTGGTATTCTTTGGTGCCCAGCGTCGCACCTGGTTCTCCATCGTCAGCCAGATGCCCCCATCGTGGCCGCTACCGTTGAAGTTCTTGTATTGTGGCTGCATGTTGGTGAGATAGAACGTCTGGTAGTTGGCTTCAGCCGAATAGAGCCGGTCGGCCGAGGGGCAGATATGTCCGTGGTCGAAGCCGGAACCGTAGAAATAGTCGGCATCCCAATAGTAAGACGAGGGCAGGTCGGGATCGGCAGGATACTGCGGGTCGCCATAGTAGCGGCTGGTGTGCTGCTCAGCTGTCCGCTTGGTCAGCTGATAGCAAGTCCAGCGTGCAGACTTCTTCTCATAGTCCCATTCCACAGCATAGTTCACGCCATCGGGGTCGTGCTTGTCGTTCGTCTTGTGAACCAACACGATATTTGTTCCGCTTTTCAGCTTGGGGAATTCCAGCCTTCCCGCCTCCCTGTACTCGTCGGTACGGTTGCGATTGCTGTTGGTGGTCTGTGTCGGGGTGACTTCTTCTTCCGTCTCGTCGCTGCCGCAAGAGGCCATCAGTACGACGAGGGCACAGGCCATAAGGAGCGTCAAGGAAAAATGGGGAAAACGATGGGTGCGCATGATTGGTGGGTGTTGGGTGATGGGTGGTGATGGCAAACTCAGCCGTAAGCACTAAAGAGGGCATTAGTGTGCATATGCAACTACACCCTAATGCCCTCTCATAACGTTGGATAAACGAATTTATTTCTTGCCAGTGCTCTTAGCGTAGCGGCTCATGAAGCGGTCGACGCGACCTGCGGTGTCAACGAGCTTGCTCTTACCGGTATAGAACGGGTGAGAGGTGCTAGAGATTTCTACTTTTACCACTGGGTAAGTTTCGCCTTCAAATTCTACTGTCTCTGTCGTCTTGCATGTAGAACGTGTAAGGAACATATCGCCGTTGGACATGTCTCTGAACACGACGGGGCGATAGTTGTCGGGGTGAATACCTTTTTTCATTTTTCTATTTTACTGATTGATAATTAATTTCGGGCTGCAAAATTACAAAGAATTTCGCAGCCCTCCAAATATTTTCAGATATTTTATTCAAATTCGGCAGCTTTTTCTTTCCTGAGCTGCTGATTTTGAGTTATTCTGCATACGTAATGACGATTTTCAGAATGCGCAGCTGGGTGCCTGCTTTGGCCTCCGTGTAGTCGTTGCAGATGAACAACGACTTGTTGGAGAAGTCGCTGAAGGTGACCTGCGTGTCGCTGTCTTTCTTCACTGTCACTCGCTTGCCGCCAGCTTCGCCATACATCATGTCGTTGCCGTTATAAACGGTTCCGCTGGCAGGGTCGGTGCAGGTGATCACCACCTTGGTGATGGCTTTCTGAGCCGAAATGGTCAGCGTGTTCTTGGCATACATACGCACAGCCCCGCCACCACCATCGTAGTACTTGGGCGAATTGTTGGTGTTCTCGCCACCAGCAAAAGCCAGCGTGGTGCCATCGGTCAGTGTCAGCGTGCCGGCATCAGTAGCATTGGCCAGGCCGAACGACGACATGGTCACGGTGATGGAGTTGCCGCTCACCTCGCCGCCAGGACCTGGGGTGTCGCTGCCGCCGCCACCGCCTTCACCGGGTTCCAGCTTCACGATGTAGTTGCCCTGTGCAAACTCAGGTGTGTTGCCCATGTAGTTGAGCAGTTTGCCCTTCACCACCACTTTGTCGCCCACCTTGATCTGGTCGGCAGAAGTGAAGTCAGCACCTTCGAGATACTTGCCGCGGAAGATGTAGAACTGGTTGTCGGTCTTGCCGTCGTCAGAGATATAATAGGTGGCATTGCCATACTGTGGCGACACTTCCTTGACGCTGGAGATGATGCCGGCCACATACACTTCTTCGCTCTCGCCGCCAGAGGGCAGAGCGCTGGCTGCGTTGTTGGCTGCTACGGCATTGTAGGGGTTGGCCTCCGTGCCGTCGCCCTTGGCGTCGCCTGAGGGAGGATTGTCACCTCCGCCGCCACCGCTGCTGTTGAGCGAGTAGAGATATGCCTTGTTTCCTACGGTCTCTGGGGTGTTGCCCTTGTAGTTGACCACCTTTCCGCAAATCACCACCTCGTCGCCAATTTTCAGCAGGTCGCCGCTGGTGTACTTCTGGTTGTTCAGGTAAAGCACACGGAAGCAGTAGAACGTGTTCTCGTCCTTACCGTCGTCAGAGATATAGAACGTGGCATTGCCATAGTTGTCGGCCACGTAATTATTGGTGATGCTGGCCACCTTACCCTTGATATAGACATCGTTGGGCGACTCTACGTCAGCTCCAAGCGATTGTGCGTATTTGACGGCTCCCATGGCGTTGAACGGGTCAGCCAGCGTACCAGAACCGCTGGGCGTTCCCTCGGAGCCGCCACCGCCACCGCCGCCACTTCCGTTGAGCGAGTAGATGTAGCAGCCCTGGGTGTATTCAGGAGTGTTGCCACGGAAGTTGACCAGCTTACCAAAGATCACCACCTCGTCGCCAATCTTGATTTGGTCCTCAGAGGAGAAGTTCTTGTTGTCGAGATACTTGGCACGATACACCGTCAGCTCGTTGTCGGCATCTTCCGTATCGGAAATCTTGAAGGTAGCATTACCAAAATTGGGCGATACCTCAGAGATGGCCGTGATGATGCCCTTGGTGTAGACATCCTCAGAGTTCACGTCAGCACCCAACTGGTTGATCAGTGCAAGGGCTGCGGCCACGTTGAATGGGTCGTCGGCTGTTCCTGTACCCACTGCGTCGGCAGGCACCTCAGGTGTTTCTCCGCCGCCTCCATCACTGACAAAAGGCCATCCATAGGGCAGGGGTACGTCCTCGCAACTTGTAAATGTGCAGGCCATTGTGGCCAACATCAATACTGAATAAATAATCTTTTTCATGTTATATTGCTTTTTTATTGTTTCACTTATGATAATTGCATTCATGAATCATGCATGATGTATTATTCCAGTTCCTCCACATCGTCGAGGCTGCGCACCACAAACTCCCACGAGTTGTTGTAGCGCTTCACGATGCCGGTGATGTTCATCTTGCCTTGTGGCACCACGCGTGCGGCAAAGTCGCAGTAGGGGCTGGTGTAGACCATCACGGTATTGCCGCTGTACTCCTTGAAGTACCAGCTGACCGACTGTTTGCCATCGGGGTCGGCCCACATCGACTTCTTGGTGATGTTGCGCAGCGACACGTTCTTGATGATTCCCAGTCGGCCGTCGTCCTTCGCGAGGTCCCAGGTGGTCTTCGAGCCGCCATCGGAGAAGAGCGTTGGCTCGATGATCTTGGTACGGCCCGTGATGCGGAAGTGGCTGTACCACTGCATGCGGCTCATACGGCTGACGTAGGTCTGTCCGCGGTTGTTGGTGTAGGGCACGCCGATTTCGGCCTGCTTGGCATAGTTGCCCACATAGAGGTCTTTCAGCTCGATGAGCACTTCCGCGCCAATGGGCAGATAGCCGCAGATGCCACCCTGCTGCACGGCGATGATGATGGCCCCCGTATTATCCTGGATCACCACCTCGTTGTAGAGGTTACCCGTGATGTCGTTGCCCGTCACGTAGCCTTTTATCTGTGTGGCTTTCTCCACTTTCTGATAGCTGGTGCCGTCGCGGTAGTCGGTGTTGAGCACCTTGCTGTACTTCGTCTTCAGTTCTTGGATGGTGAGCAGGTTGGTCTCCGTGATGTCGTTGTTGCCATAGGGAGCATCATCGCTCTGCGCACCCTCATCGTAGTCGCCGTCCATGCAGGCCGTGAACAACCCGCAGACGAGCGCCATCATGATATATTTCAGTTTGTCCATCTTCATTTTCAATTATCGATTGTCAATACTCAATTAAAACTTATACGCGATGTTCAGCATGCCATTGGTGCCGTAGGCGTAGTATTTCTTGGGGTTCCTCGAGAATTTGTAGGCTCTCACGTTGCCACTGCTGGTGTAGTCGGAACGTCCCTGCTCATAGCCACCCGTGACGATGTGCTGGTTGTTCAGAATGTTGGTCACCATCAGGTTGATCGAGAGCGAGCCCTTCTTCAGGTAGATGCTTCGGCCGATAGAGCCGTCTATCATGAAGCCGCCGTGACCCTTGGCCTGCTCCAGCACAGAGGGCAGGATGTTGCCCTCGTTGTCGTAGACGTCGCCATAGACAGCCTGGCGGTTCTCCAGCGAGGTCTTGTAGTAGAAGCAGGGAGCCGACGACAGGTAGATGCGATCGTACCAGTTGCAGTTCAGGTCGAGGAACCATCCGCTCTGGTGGTAGCTCAGGGCGAGGCTGGCAGCGGTCAGCGGTGTGCCGTTCTCGCGATGGTTCTTATTGTAGCACACGTCGTTCATGTAGAGTCCCGTGGTGGAGTTCATATAGCAGACGTGGGCATCCTTCAGGTTCTTGGCCTCGCTGTAGGTGCCGAGCAGGGTGATGTCGAAAGCTGGCGTCACCTTGAAGCGGGCGCCGCCTTCCACGCCATAATACTCTTTGTCCTGCCCAGTGAGCGACACATACGAGAATGAGTTAATATCGTCGAAGTAGAAGTTCTGCCATTCCGTGGCATCGTTGATGCGGCTGTAGTATCCGCTGATGTTCAGCTTCAGCCACGATGTCTGGAAGTGGTAGCCCAGGTCGGCACTGGCCACTTTCTCGTTCTTCAGGTTCACCACGAAGTCGTTGTTGATTTCAGGTGCGGCGAAAGCTGTCGCTGCTGTAGGTGCCTTGGTCTCATAGCCCAGGCCGAGCGTCACGGTGTGGCCGCGTCCGAGGGTGTAGTTCAGTCCAAGCTTGCCTCCGCCATCAAGGAACTGTGCGTGGCGGCTGCGGCCGTAGCTGTTGGTGGGAGCCATACCGTTGCGCATCTTACCGTCGCGGGCCATGGCCACGCCGCTCATCTTGGCGCCTGCCAGGAGATGGAGCTTGCCGGTGGTCATCGTGAAGGAGGTCCATCCCACGAGTCTGTCCACCAGGATGGTGTAGTCGTAGCCGAACTTGTCGCCTTCGCTCACCACAGCGTTGGGGTGGTTCAGGTCGTATTGCACACGGTCGTCGGCGTCGGAATAGGTGCCCACGGCGTAAGTGTTGATATTGTGGAACTTATACGCTCCGAGCAGGTCTTCCATCGTCTGGTAGTGGCGGCCGTGGTTGGTGCCCATGTTCACGCCTATGTTCCAGGTCTTCGTGTTGTCAATCTGCATGTTGAGCGTCGACGAAGCCGTCAGCGTCAGGGCGTCGTTGTGCTTGGCCTGGATGAAATACATGGCGTCGCCACCCTGTGCCGATACCATGCGGTTGGAGTAGATCAGGCGGTCGAAGTCAATCTGGCGGTTGGCTTTCGAGCTCGAGAGGAACTCGTAGGCGGTCTGCCAGTTGTCCCAGCACTGCTGCGTGCGGTTATACTCGTCGGTCTCGTCGTAGGCATCCCAGTAGTTGCTGGGCATCAGCTTCCAGTAGTCGGGCTGCGGGTTGTCGCTGTTGTTGTAGTTCAGCTTCGTGTTCTTGTACATGGAGTACTTTCCGAAGAGCGACGTGGTGAGCTTCGTGCGGTCGTCGATGTCCCAGTCCCAGGTGAGCACGGCCGACGGGGCGAAGTCGTTGACCACGCGCGAGTTGCGTCGCTTGCCGCCCTGCCATCCCCAGTAGGGGTTGTAGTGGCGGTCGTTGGCCAGGTGGTACATCTCGTCGGTCGAGGCACCCTGCGAGGCGCGCTCTGTGGGGTTGCCCCAGGTGGAGAGTGCCAGCGAGTGGTGGTCGTTGATGATCTTCTGCACGCCCAGGAAGTAGCTCCAGGCATTGTAGAACGTACCCTCCACGTTCGACGTGTTCATGTCGGCCCAGCGGTAGGTGAGGTTGAACGAATATGCCCATCCCTTGGCATTCAGGCCACTGTTGTAGGTGTACATGCCGCGCAGCGTGTAGTTGCGGTTGGCAGCCGAGAACGTCACGCGGTTGCCAGAGGGCATCTGAGCCGGACGGAAGTTGTAGTTGTTAGAGCCGGCCATGTTCGGCAGGGCGAACTTGTTGGCCTCGAAGGGCAATGCAAATTCAACGCCTTTGGTCTGCTGGTTCAGGCCGCCCACCATCGAATACCGGAACTGGCCCGTCTCCATGTCGTTCACCAGCACGCCGTTGATGTAGACATCGTTGAATTTCTGATTGAATGCGCGGTAGCGGTAGCGCATCGGTGAGAACAGATAACCCACCTTACTGGCATACAGGTTGTTGTTCGAATTGATGATGGTCACGTTTGTCGACATGTCATCATCCTCGCCAAGCTGTGCCTCAGTGAACGTGAAGGCCGACTCGGTTGTCAAGCTGGCTTTTTGCTCTTCTGTCTCAGTCGTCTGGCCGAAAGCCTGCAGGCTACAGAAGGCTATCACTGCAAGTAAGAGCTTCTTTTGCATAGATAAATGTTTAAATGAGTATATTTGGGGCAAAGATACAACTTTTTGCGCATTTTTCAAAATAAAAACGCGAAAAACTTTCACTCGTTTTGAGAATTGTTGTAAAAGAGCATGCAGATTCTCTGAAAAGAACATTGAAAAAATGAAAAAAAACTACGCTTTTGAATGGTAATTCATTTTTTTATGTTATCTTTGCGGATGAAAATCGAAACCAACAATCAGGAAATATGAAGAAAAGACATCTTTTGACCATTGCCATGCTCTGCCTCGTGGCGCTTTCAGCATCGGCACAGAAGAAGTTCTCGGTCTATGCCGTGGGCTTCTACAACCAGGAAAACCTCTTCGACACCTGCCACGACGAGGGGAAGAGAGACTATGAGTACCTGCCCACGGGCAGCAACCGGTGGACTGGGCTGAAGTATAGCCATAAACTGAAGAACATGTCGCGGGCATTGGCCGATATGGGCACCGACATGCTTCCTGGCGTGGGATGCGCCGTCATCGGACTGTCGGAGGTGGAGAACGCCAGATGTCTGGCCGACCTCGTCGACCAGGAGCCTCTTCGCGCGCGTAATATTAAATATGTACACGTCGAGGGACCCGACCGCCGTGGCGTCGACTGCGCACTGCTCTACAACCCCGCCCTGTTCACCGTCGACGATGTCGTGCTCCATCCCTACGTGCCGGAATTGGAGAAGGACAGCGCCTTCTTCACCCGTGGATTCCTCACCGTCCAGGGACACTTGGCTGGCGAGAAGGTCACCTTCATCGTATGCCACTGGCCCAGCCGCTTCTCTGAGTCGTTCTATCGCGAGTCGGCAGGACGTCAGGTGCGCGTCATCAAAGACAGCCTGCTGCGTGTCGATCCCACGAACAAGATCTTCGTCATGGGCGACCTCAACGACGACCCCACCGACAAGAGCATCGCGAAAGAGCTTTCTGCCAAGTCGGAAATCAAGAAGACGGGCGACGACGACATGTTCAACCCCTGGTACAACGTCCTCGTGAAGCAAGGCACGGGCACCCTGCAGTACAACGGTGCCTGGAACCTCTTCGACCAGATCATCCTGACGCCCAACCTGCTCGACCGCAAGGAGAAGAAGGACTACACCTACCTCACCTACCTGAAGAACCAGGTGTTCCGCCGCGACTATCTCATCCAGACCGAGGGCAAATACAAGGGCAACCCCAAGCGCACCCATGCTGGCGGCGTGTGGCTCGATGGCTATAGCGACCACCTGCCCGTCGTCGTCTATCTGGTCAAGGAGCAGAAGTAAGCAGTTGTGCAAGCCGCTGTCGTGCATGCATCTGTCGTGCATGCCGCAGCTAAAATGTCGTATAAGCAGCGGCTCTGCCGCTGCAACCTCCCCACCGCCTATGGAGCGCCACCCCCTTGAACCCTTCCTGCCCGAAGGCGCACAGACGCTGATGCTGGGCAGCTTCCCCCCGTCGCGGAAACGGTGGTGTATGGATTTCTTCTATCCCAACTTCACCAACGACATGTGGCGCATCATGGGCATCGTGTTCCACAACGATAAAAACCACTTCGTCGATGTGGAGCACAAGACCTTCCGACGCGAGGCCATCATCGACTTCCTCCAGCAGGAGGGCATCGCGCTCTACGACACGGCAACGGCAGTGGTGCGGACCAAGAACACGGCTTCCGACAAAGACCTCGAGGTGGTGGAACCCACCGACCTCGACGCGCTGCTCCGACAGCTGCCCCATTGCCGCAACGTCGTCGTCACTGGGCAGAAGGCCTGCGACCTCTTCACCGCCCATTTCCGCATGCAGCAGCCCCGTGTGGGCACCTCAGAGCCCTTCACCTTCGAAGGGCGCCCCATGCTCCTCTGGCGGATGCCCAGCTCTTCGAGGGCCTATCCCATGAAGGTGGAGCAGAAGGCGGAGTATTATAGGAAGTTGATAGTTGACAAGTTGACGAGTTGACAAGTTGATAGTTGATAGTTGATAGTTGACGAGTGGACAAGTTAACAAGTTGACAAGTTGATAGCTAAGTAATCATTCATAGAAATCATAAAACCGTAAACAACAGATAATCTCATGACCATCATTGGAATTGCCGGAGGTACCGGCTCAGGAAAAACCACCGTAGTGAAGAGAATCGTCGAAGAGCTCCCGCCCCATTGCGTGGCGGTGGTGCCCCTCGACTCGTATTATAACGACACCTCCGACCTCACGGAGGAGGAACGGCGCAACATCAACTTCGACCACCCTGACGCCTTCGACTGGAAACTGCTCCACAAGCAGATCTCCGAACTGCGCAAGGGACGCCCCATCGAGCAGCCCACCTACTCCTACATCGAGAGCAACCGTCAGAAAGAGACCATCCACGTGGAGCCCAAGCCCGTCATCATCATCGAGGGCATCATGACGCTCGTCGACCGCCGCCTGCGCGACATGATGGACCTGAAAATCTTCGTCGATACCGACAGCGACGAGCGCCTCATCCGCAACATCCTCCGCGACGTGAAGGAGCGCGGCCGCACGGTCGATATGGTGCTCGACCGCTATCTCGACGTGCTCAAGCCCATGCACGAGCAGTTCATCGAGCCCAGCAAGAAATATGCCGACATCATCATCCCTCAGGGCGGCGAGAACAAGAAGGGCATCGCCATCCTCTGCGACTACATCCACGGCATCGCCAAGCACAGCCAGATCATCTGATCGGCAGGCTGAAGCCATATAACGCACCATCCCCGAAAATCGAAACCGACTTTCGGGGATGGTTGTCTATGGTGTGGGATGCCTACCGCCCAAAGGCTTTCTTGATGTCAGCCAGCGTCAGCTCCGTGAGCTGCTCCTCCGTGAGGTTCTTTTCCTTAGAGATGCGGTTCGCCTGACATTGGATGGCCTTCTCGAACACATTGCGCACATAGCGCGCATTGCCGAAGTTGCGGTCCTTGTGCTCCACGACATATTCCAGGGTCTCTTGCAGATACGTGGCCGCCTCCTTCGTGATGGTGTACTCGTTCTTGTTCATGTACATGCGAAAAATCTTGTACAGTTCCTCAGGCGTATAGTCGGGGAAGTTGATGTAGCGGTTGAAGCGCGACTGCAGACCCGGGTTCGAGTCGATGAAGTGCTTCATCTCGTCGGTATAGCCTGCCACGATCACCACCAGCTTGTCGCGGTCGTCCTCCATGCGCTTCAGCAGCGTTGCCACCGCCTCGTCGCCGTAGTCCTGACTGCCGGAATGCTGCGTCAGCGCGTAGGCCTCGTCGATGAAGAGCACACCGTTCAGCGCTGAGTCGCACATCGCGTTCACCTTGGGCGCCGTCTGGCCCACATACTGCCCGATCATGCCTGAGCGGTCGGTCTCCACCAGATGGCCTTTCTTCAGGATGCCCAGGTCCTTGTAGATACGCGCCACGATGCGCGCCACCGTTGTCTTACCCGTGCCCGGGCTACCCGTGAACACCAGGTGATACGACATGTTGGGATTCTTCAGACCCTTGTCGGCACGCATCTTCTGCACCTTCGCGAAGTTGGCCAGTGTGCGCACCTCCTCCTTCACCGACTCCAGGCCTATCAGGCTCTGCAGCTCCTCGTAGGGGTCGTTCTCCAGCGGTTTCTCCACGCTGAAGGGTTTCTTCTCCTCGTCGCTGGCGCCCTCCTCGCGGTCTTGGTCGCGCTGGCGGAAGTGGCCGTCCGACGTCCCTTTCTTGTCCACCTGTTCTTCGCTCTCCTTGTCCTCCTGGAACACGCCCACGAGCGTGGTCACCAGTCCTGTTGCCAAGAAAGCGGCCACAAGGATGATCACAGTCTTCTTCGAAATGTTCACTTGCATATTTCTCTCTGTTTAGGTTTTCTTCATCAGTAAGTAGACGCCATACGGCACCACATAGCAGACCGCGTCCATCAGGTCGAAAGTGCCAGGCAGCAGACCGATGCCCTGCAGCCCTTCGCTCAGCACCCCGACCAGCGGAATGATGCCCGCCACGATCCATTTCCAGGGATGTTGGCGGAACAGCCCGTCCACAATCAGCACATAGCCCGCCGACCATAGCCCGTCGGGCAGGCAGTAGACCACCCATTCGGGCAGCGCCCACTGCAGCGTGTGCTCCCGCCATTGGCCCAGCAGTTCTCCCATGCCCGCCAGGCAGGCCAGCTGATAGATCAGGAGCGAACTCTGTCGGAACAGCAGATACATCGTTCCGCCTATGCCGACCAATGCCGCCCCGGCCACTGTCTTGAGCATCTGTACCATCAACCTGCAAATTTAACGAATTATTGTCGTTCTGCCCGCAATCCTATTCAATCTTTAACAATAATTATCGTCTGAACTCTCCCTGTAGGGGATACATGCCCCCCTCTTTATCTCCCCCTGTAGGGGATACATGCCCCCCTCTTATCTCCCCCTGTAGGGGATATGTGCCCCCCTCTTATCTCCCCCTGTAGGGGGAGGAATAGTTAGTACTGAGCGCAGAAACTAACCACTCCCCGCCAAATGCTTGATAGGTGCGACCCCGTAGGCACTTCCGCCAAATGCTTGATAGGTGCGACCCCCGTAGGCACTTCCGCCAAATGCTTGATAGGTTGGACCCCGTAGGTGCTCCCCTCCTACAGGAGGGGTTAGGGGGAGGTCACAGGGGGTGATCATGAAGGGAATCAGCCTCCTGCATGGGAAATGCGACCCCCTCTTATCTCCCCCTGTAGGGGGAGGAATAGTTAGAACTGAGCGCGGAAACTAATCAGTCCCCCTCCTACAGGAGGGGTTAGGGGAGGTCAATCATCGACAGGGTGCTAAGTAGTCACCTCACCCCTCGCGGCATTGCTGGCAGATGCCCTTCACCACATACTCCGTCTCCTCCGCCTGGAAACCCTCAGGCAGCGGCACTGGCGGGATCCTCACGTTCGTGAGGCAGTACGTGCGGTGGCAGCGCAGGCAGGTCAGGTGGACATGCCCCTCGCAGTGGCGCGTGTCGTCGAGGTGGCAGACGCAGTATTTCTGCGCCCCCGACCCGTCGTCGATCTCGTGCAGCAGATGGGCTTCCGTCAGGGCGCCGACGGTGCGAAACAGCGTGGAGCGGTCCACCGTGGGCAGCAGCGCCTCCAGGTCGGCCATGCTGAAGGCGTCGCGCATGGCGTGGCGTATCTGTCGCCATACCATCAGGCGCACGGCGCTGACGCGCAGGCCGGCATTCACCAGCGCCTGCTCGTCGGTAATGGGAATATGTGTCGTAGGTTTGCTCATGATCAAATACAATTATGTCCCCTTCATCCACCGTTCGCGGAAGATTCGCACGAGGAAGATGCCCCCGCGGAATGTCAGTTCCACCGCCATCGCCACCCACACGCCGCGCAGTCCGTAGTGCGGAGCCAGCAGGGCCGCCAGCGTCAGGCGGATGCCCCACATCGAGCAGAGGTTCATGATGGCCGGTCGCAGCGTGTCGCCTGCTCCCACGCAGATGCTGTAGCTCACGATGGAAGCGGCGAACATCGGTTCTGCGAAAGCCTCTATGCGGAGCACCGATGCCCCCAGGGCGATGATCTCCCCCACGGGTGTCATCAGCGCCATCAGCAGGGGTGCCGTCAGGAACATCACCGCCCCCATCAGCGCCATCACAGCGATGCCCGACCCCACCGTCAGCCGCGCGAACGAGCGGCACAGGTCGCGTCGTGCCGCCCCGATGCTCTGGCCGATCAGGGTCGTCGCCGCCTCGCCGATGCCCACGCCCGGCATGTAGCACACACTCTCTGCCGTGATGGCAAACGTGTTGGCGGCAATGGCGATGTTGCCTAAGGGAGCCACGATGATCGTGCTCACAATCTGCGCACCTCCCATCAGCACCGACTGCAGCGCCATCGGCGCCGATATCTTCACCGCATTGCGCACGTAGCCCCACTCGAAGTAGTGGCGCAGGCTCCGTTGAGGGTCGTTGTTCAGCCGTCCGAAGAGTGCCAGCAGCTTGTTGCGGAACAGGGCGATGTAGGCCTGCATCGCGCCGCCGATCACGATGGCCAGCGCCGTCCCCAAGGCCACGCCCAGCACGCCGAGGTGGAACACGAAGATCAGGATGAAGTTAAACACCACGTCCATCACACACATCACGATGCTCATGATACTGGGCGTCCGCATGTCGCCTGAGCATTTCAGCATCGCCCCTGCCAACCCAGAGAGCTGGAAGAAGGGGATGATGCAGCAGAACACCCCGAAATAGATGCTCGCGTCGCCAGCGATGTCTGCGCCGCCTCCCAGCCAGTAGGGCAGGAAAGGGGTGATGGCGAGGCCCGTGGCACCCACCACGAAGCCGAACAGCAGCGTGCACAGCAGGCCGTGGCGGAACACGTGGCGCGCCCGCTCCATGTCGTTGGCCCCGATGAAGTGAGCCACCTGCACAGAGAAGCCCATCGACGCCGCATTCGTCAGGCTGCCGATGAGCCATGTCGACGACTCCACCAGCCCGCAGGCCGCTGCCGCCTCCACGCTGATGCGCCCCACCATTGCCTGGTCGATGAAGAACATCACCACACTGGTCAGCTGCGCCAGGATCGACGGGATGCTCAGCTGCACAATCAGGTTCAGCTTGTCTTTGCGCGTCATCTGTCCGCCCGTGCGGATCCTCTCTAACAGGGCTTCACTCTCCTTCTTCGAAAACATGGGGACAAAAGTACGAATAAGTGAGAACAATACAAAATGAAAAACCAAAATTTTTCATTTTTATTGTCGAACGAAAGTACTTTCGGCATAGCCAAAGGTACGGATAAGTGAGCGGAACGAGAGTACTTTCGGCGCAGCCAAAGGTACGAATAAGTGAGAACAATATAAAATGAAAAACGATTTTTTTCATTTTTATTGTCGAGCGCAGTTGTTTTCCAAGTCAGAAAATAACGTTTTCCAAGTCAGAAAATAATGTTTTCCAAGTCAGAAAATAATGTTTTCTAAGTCAGAAAACAACGTTTTCCGCGTTTATCTTGGGGTCAAAATAGTATGTAATTGCCTAAAAAAATTCTGTGCTTTCTGTGGTTTCTGTGTGAAATAATTTTTTCGCGTAAGTCTGTGTTTTTCGTGGTTTTTCGCGATAAAGAATCATTTCCGCGTAGGAATGGGATTGCGAAAATACGCGAAATAGCGAAAAGATGCGAAAAAGATATTGCACGCAATATCAAAATATATAACGTCACACAGAAATCACGGAAACCACAGAAAGGATATTGCAGGCGCAATATCAGAAATCCGCGAAATCCGCGAAATCCGCGAAATCAGTGTTCGTAATGAAGTTTTCTGTGGTTTCTGTGCTTTTTGTGTGAGATA